>Ga0099822_1000427_pt1 | contig 38016 bp, 27 predicted proteins | sample CowpeawhiteBW_FD_76839 | JGI IMG/M metagenome (GOLD analysis project Ga0099822, IMG submission 76839) | Root nodule microbial communities of legume samples collected from California USA - Cow pea white BW | ecosystem: Host-associated > Plants > Roots > Nodule | place: USA: California | collected... | reverse complement strand
TATATATATATATATATATATATATATATATATATATATATATATATATATATATATAAATAGATAGATATAGTTTTATTTTATATTTCTTTTACTTTTTAGTGAGGATATAGTGTAAATAAATTTGATCAAATAATTTTTTTTTTATTAAAAGTGAAAATATGTCTGGCTATAACTTTTTTTACCAACCTAAATTAGATAATTTATCATTGAAATTCAATTTTATTTTTCATTTATAGATTTTCCTCTCTTAAATGAGAAATTACACTGTTAATTAACGATTCAGATTATAAAAAGAAAAAAACTGTAATCGTATAACAAACTTTTAAAGCTAATTATGATCTTAAAATTAATGTCTACGAATGTACTTAATCTTTTAAGCTACACGAAGTAAATTAAGTATCCGCCTTCAACATCTTTTGCATAGGGCTTTGAATTCACTAAAATCTTCAAATCCTACTCGAAATGTTTTCCTTACACAGTCTTCAATTACAAAGAAAAGTATTCACCATAACGAAAGGAATTTGAGATTGAATGCAAACACAAACACATGATCCTATATACTACTTATTTCACTCTCAATAATTATTTCTTAGAAATGAAAAGTTACAACATATCCAGAATAAGGACAATCGTTTATTTGTATAACTTTGAAATAAATATAATAAATACTAGAATAAAAAATTCAAATTGAATCACACTAAGCAGATAATGAAATTCCCCGATCCAAACTTTTTATTTAGAGTTTAATTTTGATCCCAAGTTCTAAATTTTTATCACATTAACATTTAATAATGTCGGATCTCATCGTTAAAAATGTCTGACCAATCATGGTCGAACTTTTTAATGATGTAATCAACATAATTAAATGATAACGAAAAAAAAAATGATGTTTAGAATGGATCAAAATTAAATATGTTTATTAGATAAGGTATAGAGGTTTGGTAGCTTGTCTGGACCAAGTCGATAATCCAAGTGAGAGAAGGATTTTGGAAGATGAGGAACTTGGGTGGCTTGAATCATAGAGGCCTGTAAGAGTGCATTATAGTGGTTTATGTTCTTAAGAGCATTTGGGCTACCCTCTGTTTTGGGAGATTTTCTCACACTGCCACTGGACAGAAAACTTGGTGATAAAGATGTATTTGTGCTCCCTTCATTCGTGAATGGTCTTGACCCAGATGATGTGCTGCTAGTAGCACTATGCACAGTTTCTTGACTCTGCTTCTGTTGTTCCACATTCTTCTGTCAATCGCATCAGTGTACAAAATTCAACATGTGTGTAACGGTCTAAATATGATGAAATTGACAAAGTGTGGTTAGTTACTCACCTCTTTTGATGATTCTGTAACTTGACGAGGTTGTTCGGGAATCTGGGTTTTTCGTGATTCAGCTTCACTTTTACTTGTTTGAGATGGTTGCGCTCTTTTGGAAACCCTGTGCCTACTTCAATATGAAAGCGAAAAAAGAATAATTTAGTTGATATCATGTTGAAAGCTCATAAACACTTCAATATACCTTTTGGTTCTCTTAGTTTGTAAGCGTTCATCCTCGTCTTTGTTGATTACTGGTAAAGCTGAAGGGTCACATGCTAATGGACTGCATCGGAAGAACTGGAAGCAGTGCACAAAAAGTTTACTAAAATTTGTTGGAAAAATGTGTGAATAGCAGAAAAACATACTTCAGTTTGAAGGGCAGAGGCAGCAGTTCCACGATTTGTAGGGTTGAGATGAAGAAGTGTGGTCAAGAGAGGGTGCGAAGAGGAAGGAAATTTGCTGAAGTTTTCTTGGTACGTAGGTTTGTAATGGTGTGTAGGACGGTAGCTAGTTGTTAGCTTCAGCTTTTTGAAGTAATCCTCTGAAGGAGAACCACAAAGTTTGAAAATCATCTGAATCTGTTCAACCTGTATTATATACACGTTAAATGCTTGCTTACAATAAGAATCAGCATTTCAACCTACTATTAGCTGCACCTACCATCACTCAATAACAAGATCAATATAAATATTATCATCATCACCACAAAAAATCATTAAATAATAAAAATTAATTAATCATTGACTAAATTTGAGAACATTTTTGTAAATTAAAAATAATTAAGTAGATAACTGAAATCTCGGTAACAGATTTTAATTCATAAATTAATTATAATTTTTTATTAATGATAGAAATTAATTTAGATATCAATAATTTTTAGTATGACTAATTAATTTATGTTTAATTTAGTTGTTTAATTTTTTTTTAATATATTTATAGATAGTCAGTTCAATTAATCATTTTAAAATATAGAATTTCACTAATAAATTTCTTTTACTTGAAATAAATTAAGCAAGATAAAAAAAATCCCACCACAGGAGTAATATAACATAAGTTCTACAATTTTATAAATGAAGATAAACCTAGATGTTAAATTTTTACTTGCAATTTACTTCATTACTAAAGTAAACATATAATTTATCCTTTACCCCATAATTTAAAATTCCACTTGTCTAAAATTTTTAAAAGAACTCATTTCACTTTATATATATATATATATTCTGAAAGGCTTTCAAAACATTAAAAACACAGCAAAATTTATTTGAAAATATTTGCAGTTATCAAATTTAAAGTTACAATTAATTAAGCATGTCCTTTTATACCTTTTTACACTTGCCAACTAATTTGGCTAATTTTAAAAGTATTTTTTATTTAATTATCTAATTTACATACCATCAAATAAAAACATGTGAGACTTATAGAAGACATAAACAATCATATATAAGTCCATCACATAAACAACCATATATAAGTCCATCGACAATAAAATTAAGAGAAAGGAGATAAAATTAAGGGCAAAAGAACAAAACCAAGGTTTCCTCTAACATGCATAGACATGACCAGACGATGGAAATTGTAATTTGTAACCTTCTCTTTCGGAGTCGTACGTAAAAGGAAGCATCTTCAACCGCAACATAAAAAGATAATATCCAAATTCAAGAATTGGACGGCAAGGTATTGATTTCCTTAAAACTATGATGTTTTCTGTATTGTTATTTCCTTTTTGTTTCCACCAACCTTTTGGGCCTTCATCAAACTCATACAAAAGATCCCCTTTCAGAAAAAAAATTCAAACAGAAGAGGACAATTGGTTTTCCCGTACACCACGCATATTTTCAAGATTCTAAACATTGAGGTGGCATAAAGAGATCTTCCAATATGTTCTGTTTCTCTTAATTAACGAAGTTTTTCTCGTTACCGAAGTGACCTTTTGCCGGATTTTCTTGGTCGTTGCTGATAAAATAAATTAGTCATATTCCCACGTATGATACCATGCATAAAGTAAGGTTGGATCATAGGATTGGATTAATTTATTTATAAAACGCTTTTCAAACTATTGTAAACATCTGAACATGCATGAAATGGATTATATTGTTGACTTTGGAATCTAAATGTTTGATTAATATGGTAATACCAAAGTTTTACCTCTGTCCTGCCAGGCATAATTGGTCTTCCGACAAACATCTCAGCCAAGAGGCACCCTGCACTCCAGAGATCAATGCTATATCCATAATCAGTTGAACCCAAAAGAAGTTCTGGAGCTCTATACCAAAGTGTTACCACTCTATTTGTTAGAGGTTTTCCAGATTCAATGGAAGTTGCAAGCCCAAAATCTGCAATTTTCAGCACCCCTTTTCTGTCTATTAACAAGTTAGAAGCCTTAATATCTCGGTGCATAATTCCCCTCTCGTGACAGTGCTGCAGACCACAAAGTAGCTGCTGCATATAGCACTTGATCTGGCACAAAAGAAATTAATAAAAAATACTGCATATAGCACTTGAATGCGTATCTGCAACAAAAAACATCTCAAATTGTAAGCTTTTAACTGTCGGAAAACGAGGTACTAAAGGGAACCTGCGGTTCGGTGAGTGTCTCCCCGGGTCGAGAGATAATGCGAGTGAGATCAGACTGCATGAAGTCAAAAACCAGATAAAGACTGTACTGCATTCTCGATGTAGCTAATCCTTTAAGCTTGATGACATTGGGATGATCAAGCTTCTGCAACATCATGATCTCTCTTGCCATAAACTTTATGCTTTCAGAATCCGACGTGTCAAACCTTACCTTCTTCAAAGCAACAATCTTTCCCGTGCCCTTCTCTCTCGCTTTGTACACATTGCTATACGTTCCACGTCCTATCTGCATCACCAAACGGAAATCCATTTCAGTTTCGTGCCACTACACAAACAGATTATGTAATGATAAAAGTAGATGAATGCGTTCATGCATGCAATATATATGTTTGTGCAAATATGTTACCTTGGCAAGTTTTTCATAGGAATCAGCGCTCTTGGGGACAAGCTTAGCGAGAACATTGGTGGGGATGTTATCGAGTAACCACTTCGGCCACCCATCCACAAATTCATTCTTGGACTCATTAGAATCCAAATCTTTACTACTCTTACTTTCTTTAGCAGCATCCTCTGGAACCATGTTCTTCTCTTCTTTAGCAACTGTTTTTTCCTTTTGTCCTCCTCCTCGGACGACATCACCACCTGAATCCTTATTCACACTCACACGCGCTCTCTGTCTCTGAGTGTCCCTTTTCACCCTCTCTCCCACATTAGAGGAGCGTGGGCGTGAACCCTTGCGGCTCAAGACTCTCTTCACTGGGTGATTCCGGCGCTGAGCCTCGGAAGGCGGAGAAAACTTGCCACAAACGCATCCCATGAAAGCTAGGAGCAGATAGAAAGCGGGTGATACTGATATATCATGAAACTAAAGCGATATTAATAGGGTGGTGGAAGAAAGAGAGAGGGGATTGTGGTTGAATTGATGAGTACAGCAACAAAGGATTAAGAAGAAGAGGCTAAAGGGAAGGCTGAGTTTAAGCTGTGCTGGCATGTCCAAGAACAGTGTGAAAGGGTGGTGAGCAGAACTATGTAATGTCCATCAAGGGTGATTGAGGGAGACTCTTGAAATTTAATGATTGGATTATTCATGAGACCCACAACTGTGGTTGGTACTAACGAACCGGCACCATGGAAATTGTTTCCTCACAACACTGGCGTTATGCTACACAACTCCTTATTAATTAACGTATTCCATATGGATAAAACAAAATAGAAGGACAGACTAGACAGGTAGAAAGTAAGTCAAGAGAACAAAAACTTCTATTAAAGAAAAATTTATAAAATCAACATTAACTTTTCAAAGTTATTAACATGTTTTTCTATCTATAAATAAGAAAAGGACATCTATTAAGAAATAAGATATTAGTAAGTTTATCTTATTACCATCGTTGGCGGGTAAACTTAAACGTGGATAGTTGGAAGTTGTTTTAATTGTCTAGGAGAATGCAAAAGGTTGAGAGTGGGTCTAGTATTAATTAATCATGCAATAGAGTTCATTAATTATGAGTTAGGTAGTAGTGGTTATATTTAATGAATGTAGTTGAAGGGTCATGTCCAGAGGTCTATAAAAGGATCATGTAGTGTGTTATTTCAAAACACAACAAATCTGAATATAAGAGTGTTTATCCAGAGAGACTTGTTTGTCAACAAATTGGCATCAGAGCTTGAGAGCCTGAGTGTTTGAGTGAGTTAGAGAGTTTGATCGAGATGGCCACCTTAGCTAACGACATGTCCCTGCCGAAGTTATCAAAAGGCGTCAGCTATGATAACTGGAGCCTGCAAATGAAGGCTTCCTTGGTTCCCAAGAAGTATGGGAGGTGGTCGAAAATGGGCACCAAGAACTAGAGGACATTGGAGAAATGACGATAGCCAGCTTGCTACGCTAAAAGCAACACGAGCAAATGACAAAACAACTCTGTAGGTACTGTACCGAGCTGTTGATGAGTCCGGCTTTGGGGAGATAGCAAATGCTATGTCTTCAAAAGAAACGTGGGATATTCTGGAGAAGGCATACAAAGGGGATAACTGTGTGAAGCAAGTTCGGCTTCAAACTCTCATAGGCGAGCTTGAAAGGATGAGGATGAAGGAAGATGAAGGGGTTGTCGAGTACGTCTCCCGAGTTGAGACCGTAGTGAATCAGCTCAGTAGAAATGGAGAGATATTGCCCGCTTGCCGAGTGGTGGAGAAAATCTTGAGGTCGTTAACCGACGACTTCGAGAATATAGTTTGCGCAATAGAGGAATCCAAGGACTTGATAGCGCTCTCGGTGGAAGAGCTTGCTGGGTCTCTTGAAGCGCATGAGCAACAAAGAAGGAAGAAGAAGGAGGAGTCCCTTGATCAAACACTCCAAGCAAAGGCAACCATTAGGGAGAAAAAGGTTCCTTATACTCAGAACACTCGAGGTCGAGGTGGTAAAGGCAAAGGAGGATATGAAAGAGGTCAAGAACAGGTCGGCCAACAAAACTGGCGTGGCTGAGGACAAGGTGGAAGTCGTGGTGGTAGAGGTCGAGGAGGTCAGTCGAACAACTCAGGAGTTGAGTGCTTCAAATGTGGTAAGTACGGTAAAAACTGCTACTCAGGAGTTAAATGTTACAATTGTGGGAAGGTTGGACATTTTGCAAAGGACTACCGATCTGAAAGCAAGAAGGAAATGAACTTCCTTTCTGAGGATGTTGAGGAAGAAGGAGTATTAATGATGTCCAGGAGATCAGGTGTCGAGCTAAGTACGAGCTATTCTGACAATTTAGTTTGGTACCTTGATACAGGAGCAAGCAACCACATGTGCGGGGACGAGAATCTTTTTAAGGAGCTCACCAAAAGTCAAATCAATTGATTGCCCGAGTAGAGATGAAGAAGAACAGGATGTACAAGCTGGACCTGAAAATAGTCCAAGAGAGGTACTTGAAACTTGACGTGAAGGATGAAGCTATGATGTGGCATTTCCAGTTTGACCACTTGCATTTTGGTGGGTTGGCCGAGTTGGTGAAAAAAAAAATGGTACAAGGACTCCCGACTGTGGAGCTTGAAAAGAAATTTTGTGAAGACTGCGTGCTTGGGAAGCATCTGAGGACCTCATTTCCAAGGACTACCGAGTACCGGGCAAAGGAACAACTCAGATTAATTCACACAGACATTTGTGAACCAATTACCCCTGAATCTTTTAATGGGAAAAGGTATTTCATTTCTTTCATAGATGATTTTTCAAGAAAAACATGGGTGTATTTTTTGAAGGAGAAATTCGAGGTGTTCCAAGTGTTTAAAAGGTTCAAAGCAATGGTTGAAAAGGAGACCGACATGCCTATCAAATATGTTAGGTCTGACCGAGGAGGCAAGTTCATCTCATTCGAGCTCATGAAGTATTGTGAGGAGCAAGGAATAAGGAGATTTCTGACAACATCATACTCACCCCAACAGAATGGAGTAGCTGAGAGGAAAAATCGAACCATACTTGACATGGTTCGAACAATGTTGAAAAGCAAGAACGTGCCTAAGGAGTTATGGGCGGAAGTAGTGCAATGTGCCATCTATGTGCAAAATAGATGTCCACATGCTAAGCTGAACAAGAAGACACCGCAAGAAGTTTGGAGTGGAAGAAAGTCGAGTGTGTCTCACCTCAAAGTGTTCAGCAGCATTGCTTATGTTCATGTTCCAGCTCAACAAAGGACCAAACTTGAAGATCAGAGCAAGAAGTACGTGTTTATTGGGTACGATGAAAAAACCAAGGCGTATAGGTTTTTCAACCCAATAACAAAGAAGGTGATTATGAGCCGAGATGTTCAAGTTGATGAAGAGAGCGAGTGGAAGTGGAACAACTCGGAGAAGGAATCTAGAAGCTTGGAAATAGATACACCACCAACTATGAGAAATCATGAGACTTCTGATGAAGAAGATGAACCTCTACAGGCTAGAGCGCGAAGCTTGCAAGACATACAACTTGATTGACGAAGTACATGTTGTATGTTTCTTGGCAGATTCAGAAGACTTAAGCTTTGAAGAGGCTATGCAAGAGTACAAGTGGCAAAAGGAGATGAATGAAGAGATCAGAGCAATCGAACGCAACAACATGTGGGAGCTAACCGATCTGCCCAAAGGAGCTCGGCCTATTGGTGTAAAGTGGGTGTACAAAATGAAAATAAATACTGATGGTGAAGTTGAGCGATATAAAGTTTGAGTCGTAGTGAAGGGGTACAAGCAGAAGGAAGGAATAGAGTATGATGAAGTATTCGCCCCAGTTACGAGGATGGAAACAATCAAGTTGTTGATTTCCTTAGCAGCTCAACACAGATTGATAATCTTGCAGATGGATATGAAGCCAGCATTTCTAAATGGAGTCTTGGAGCAGGAAGTATATGTTGAACAACCACTCGGATACATGCGAAGAGACGAAGAGAAGAAAGTGTTGAGATTGAAGAAGGCACTTTATGGCTTGAAGCAAGCTCCACAAGCATGGAATGAAAAAATTGACACCTACTTCAAGAAGAATGGGTATGAGTAGTGCCCTTATAAACATGCTTTTTACATAAAGAAGAAAGGAGAAGATGTGATGTTCATTGCCCTCTATGTTGAAGGAGTTCGAGATGACCGACTTAGGTCTTATGAAGTATTTCCTTGGTTTAGAAGTCGTTCAAGGGAAGGACGACATCTTTGTGTCGCAAGAAAGGTATGCTGAGGAGGTCTTGAAGAAGTTTAAGATGACGAGTTGTAACCCGATTTCCACCCCTATGGAATCGGGCACAAAACTTTCTAAATATGCAAATGGAGACCGAGTTGATGCAAGCAAATACCGAAGTCTGATTGGAAGTCTCAGGTATCTTACAAATACCAGACTAGATTTAATGCTGAGTGTTGGAATAACAAGTCGGTATATGGAGGAACCAAGGTATACTCATTGGAAGGCCTTAAAGAGAATTCTAAGGTACGTGAGAGGAACGATGTCACTTGGCCTAATGTATACTAGGACGGATGATTACCGACTAGTCAGCTACTCAAACAATGATTGGTGTGGAGATGTTGATGACCAAAAAAGCACATCCTGGAGCACCTAGCTTTCACCTAGCTTTCAAAGAAATAGCCCATTGTAACACTATCAACATGTGAAGCAGAATATGTTACAGCATCCTGGAGTGTCTGCCATGCAGTTTGGATTAGAAACCTTCTAAGCAAACTGGAATTAAAGTAAGAAAAGGGGACTGTGATCCGAGTTGATAACAAGTCAGTCATTGAATTGGCAAAGAACCCGGTCAATCATGAGAGAAGCAAGCACATTGATGTTTGATTTCACTTCATCCAAGAACAAGTTAAAGAAGGAAATGTAGAGTTGGACCACGTCGAAGGTCGAGCACACGCTGCAGATATGTTTACAAAGCCGTTGTCATCCTCTCTGTTTGAGAACAACAAGATGATACTTGGAATGAAGGACAAGAAGAGCATTTAATGTGGGTAGTTGGAAGTTGTTATAATTGTCTAGGAGACTGCAAAAGGTTGAGAGTGGGTCTAACATTGATTAAGCATGCAACAGAGTTCATTAATTGTGGATTAGATAGTAGTTATATTTAATGAATGTAAAGGACCATGTAGTACTTTGTTCCAAAACACAAAAAATCTAAATATCAAAGAGTGTTTATCATATAGACTTGTTTCTCAACAACCATGTTCTCATTAAAAATATATATAACCGACTACTTATTGACATAAAATAAAGTTAAGAGCGCTTGAAATTACACTCTCATAAGATACTTTATAGTTACAAATTATTTAATTTATAAATCTGTATTTTTTTAAGTTTAAATCAAATCTAATTGGTTAACGTTTGTCCCAGAAATTGTTTAGTCAGGATTTTGATTTTGATTTTTGTTATTTCGGTTGAAATATTTTTCCTTCTTTCTAAAAATTTGTTCGGTGATCAGAATGTTATTTGTCTAATTTGAATGGTGCATCCTTGACACGATTTCGATCGAAATATCCTCAATTTGATCTCGATCAAAGCATTGCTAACACACTCTCAAGTAAAGCTTCACTAGTTTGACCTCAATTGTAGCATTAATGGTACAACCTCACTTATCACTTGACCCAAAAGTCTATTTATACTACACGCCTGCAAATTGTAAACTTAACTAGGATAACAAGGTTAAAAAGATTAATAGATCCGATTCATCACATAAACTTTTCCTTATTTTTTTTAAAGAATAATTTATAACAAAGTCAACAAATAATAAATCATTTTACTAACAATAGTAATACACAAAACATATGTAACTGCTCGTATTGCCTTTGATCCAAAAAAAATTATAACAAAAAAAATTAGATAATGAGGGAATAACTTTGACTATAATGCAATCACTATGTAAAAATAAATGATATTTAGCACCGGTCAAACTTTAAAAAGTAAAAACACACATTAATTAGTTAATAGTGTCACAATTGTCTTGTATATACATATAACTCTAAAATCATGAAAAATTCACAGTCACACATATTAAAAAAATTACTTCTTCTATTGCAAATAGTATAAATAAGAAAAAAAGGTTTAATTAGATTTTAAATATCTGGTAAAATTTATAGGAAAGTTTGTTCTTAATATGATATTAAAATTATTTTGAAAAACTTATTTTAAACAAATTTATTATTTATTATATCTATAGTATCATTTACTATTAAACCTATAAATATCTAGTCTTACATCGGTAATATCTCCTTAAAAGTGGAAATAAATAAATAAATAATATAGTTCCATTTTTTCTAACAAAATTGTAAAGCAAAGAACATCCATAAAATTGAAGGGCAAAACCCTTTCCGGAGATGGTATTCATAGTTAAAATTGAAAAGTGAAAAAAATTATGTAATATTTAATGTATAATTAAATACGTTTTTAGTTTTTGAATTTATATGTAAAATTAGAATTATGCTCTCTCTTAACTATTGATATATTTTGATTCTAATAAAATTTAAAAGTAAATTAATATTTTTTTTTTTAACTTTTTTTAGTCTTTTAAATAATATTTCAAAATAATATTTAAATTAGAATGTGTCAAAATGATATAAATAATTTAAATGTCATCTTAAAATGTTGACACATCAAAAAAATTTAATACAATTATTTTATAAAGACTTTAACCATTCATTTTAAAATTTAAAAATCAAAATATCAAAATATGAAACATATACGAATTCTAATTTTTTTATGAAAATTTAACCGTTTAACCGTTTAACGGTTTAATATACAAAGGTCAGAGTTATTTGTCTTTTTACTTTTGTTTTTCATCATTTTTTGTATCTACAGTATCTACTTCTCCAGTTTTTCAATCAGCAATAATCTCCAGAACTCCTCCGATGTATCATCTAAAGCTGCCACCAAACAAATCCAACGATGCTAACACTGTTTTTCCACTGCATGCCAAATCAACTCTTAGCTGGCCCTGCGTCACAATCTTATAAAGTTCCTACAATCATGCTTTTGTACTATTTTAAACATAATAACATGGAACATAAAACATAATCACCATAGGGTTAAGTTTTTAATTAAAAAAATCTAAGTATCCATTTAATTATTGTGCCTATCTTCACACAACATATTTTTTAACTAAAAGAACTGGTAGCTATTTTACGTAGATAATCATCTTTTCCTGCTAAAATTTATTTTCTAGTTTCTAGGCATCTTTTCTGCCAAAAGTGAAAAGGTGAAAAAAAAGTCGATATGCTATTTCAGGTTAAATATTTTTTTAATTGTTTTCATTAAAATTTGTGACTGATTTAACAAAAGAAATTAATACACTACAAGAATTTGCAAGTTTAACTACTAGAAGTTATTTGTAACATAAATATAACTATTTATTGCTAACAAAACTATTTTCTAGTTGGGCATCAGTTTTGTCAAAAGTCCAAAAGTGAAAAAACAAATGTCACAATCTTATTTCAACTAAAATATATTTCAATTATTATTACAAAAAAGTATTATTTTAATAAAATATTTTAATATGGTAACTGTATTTCTTGAATATTAAATAAATATTTTTAAAGTATTGTAAAAAAGTCTTGGATATATATTAAATTTATATTAATAGAGGAATTGTTTAATATATTTTTTTATCCTGATCGTTTTGGTAAATATCTAATTAAGAAGTTTATATAGAAAATAACCTTTCAAAATATACGCTTTGACAAAACCATATCACTACCTCTTCTTTTCATAGAATTATTTTTTTCATAGATTCAGTTCCGACAGTGACGACGACAAGAAATTGGTTGAAGTAGCCGAGAGCTTTTGTTTCTTGATTCACTGATTTTTCTTTTTTGATTATTGATTTTAAGCCAAGTTATTTTCGCTTTCGCAACGTTTTTCCTCGTTTTTTTTTTTTTTTTTTTTTTTTTTTTTTTTTTTTTTTTTTTTTTTTTTTTTTTTTTTTTTTTTTTATTTTTTTGTTTGTGTTAGTGAGTTTAATTTTTTTTTTTTTTGTTTTTGTATTTTTTTTTTTTTTTTTTTTTTTTTTTTTTTTGTGCTATATGGTTTTCGTTCCCAAATTTGTCTTCATGCCTCTTTTCAAATCTCGTGTTTTACGAAATGTTGGAAAATTAAAAGGAAACCTGGTCTACATTTTTAACTTGCTTAAAACTGAAGAGTATACCCCTTATTTGGTAATAACAAGGGATCCTATGATCAAGTGCAATTAGGATAAGATTTAGGAAATTTAGGGTCTAATACCCTATAGAATGTGTAGACACTACTGCTCATAGAAGTTCCATAAATTATATAAATAAATATAGATGAATTTATATATATACGAAATTGTAATTAAAATTTTGATAGCTAATTTTACAGACGAATTTACAAACTAATTATAACTTTTTATTCATAATAACGAATTTTGTCGCGCTCAATCGCATTTATCTCCCCATTCATTGTAAGTCGTCACTCCTCATCTTGAACATCTAATGTAGCTCTCATATTCATCTTCACTTGGAACTATTTTTGCAAATTTTAAACATCTTGTTCAAGTTCCAAGCGCTGCTTTTGCAAAGTCTATTCCCTTCTCTCTAAGCTTGTTTGTAGAATTGAATTGGCTCTAACCTGCTTTTCAATTATTTGTTGCAAATCTATTTTTGCAATCTATAACCTTTGGATTACAATCTCTTCTTCAAATTTTAGGCTACTCAAGCTTTCCACATGCTCCACTGAGCTATCTGAGTACTCCACTTGCTCTGCCAACTTATATAAGGTATCTACATGCTCCATTAAGCTAACTAGGCTCCCCACCGAGCTATACAGGTTATTCACTTGCTCCACCGAGCTATCCGGGTTGTTAATCTGCTTCATCAAGTTGTTTGGGCTATTTGTATATCTTTCGATTGTCTTGTCAAGTTCTCCTTGTAACACCTCGTATAAGATGCCACTGATAACAATTATTTTGAAGTAAAACATCCAATAAGATTTTTTGATACCATCCTATTAAACTAGGAAAATTCAAAACTTTAAAACACAGTACCTGCCAATTTCATACAAATAAAATCCATGCAGAAATAATTAAGAATTAACCTCCATGGTTAATATTTTAAATGTAAAGCTAAAAATTACTCGTGGAAAACCATAGCAATAAAACCATCTCAAAATATTTTGTAAATAATTAGAAAAGAAAATTCCCAAAGCTTTTCCCACGCGTCTTTACTCCTCGCCAGTAGCACTTGTATCGTCCTCTAACCCGCATAACACAAGTTATACATTCATTGCACAAATGCAAACAAAAGAAAGGGTGAGCTAACATCAAACCATTAATCATGATTAATTCGCATCATCTCACCCAATAAACATCACATTGCATAACACATCAATCCATAACAAATGCTTTCACCAAGAAGGATATCAATTTAATCATGAACTTGAACACGCACATGCATACACCATCATGAATATGCCAAACCAATCACTAATTATGCAAACCAACGTCAATAGAAGATGAATAGTAACCCTCGCATATAAGACTACACATGATGCCACTTCCCATTACTTTCGTACTGAGCCTCTACGAAGTATACAACTTCTCATTACTCGTATCATGAGCCCTGGCGAAACGTACCACTTTCCATTACTCATCGCGTGAGCCCCGACCAAGTGTACCTTATCGTTACTCATATCAAGAGCCCCAATGAAGCGTACCACTTTCCATTACTCATCATGTGAGCCTCGACCAAGTGTACCTTCTAATTACTCATATTAAGAGCCTCGGCGAAGCGTATCACTTCCAATTACTCATCTCGTGAGCCTTAGCCAAGTGTACCTTCCCATTACTTTTTATCGAGAGCCTTGACCAAGTACACATATCCAAACAATTGTGCAGAGTTACATTGCTTACCTTCATAACCACATATGACGCACCTCCTCGAGCTCATATATAAAATCACAAACACATGAATATCTCCATTCATGATCAATAACCACAAGGCACATCAATATCTCACCATTACATGTATGTCAACACATGAACATCATAACCTTATTTTCGTACACCTTAGGAGAATCATAATAAATTCCCATAAAACCATCAACACAAAATGTTACATTCAACACACAATCTTGTACAACCAAACAATATATAAACTAGGAAGAAGTCACAACCATTGCCCCAAAATGTCAAATGACAAATAATAACAATGATAATATTAAATATCAGAATAACAATAATAACAAAATAAAACAACAACAACAACAACAACAATAATAATAATAATAATAATAATAATAATATCAAAACAAAAAAAATAATAATCATAATAATAAATAAATAAAATAAAATATAACAATAAAAATAAAATAATATTAATAACAATAATAATAATAATAAAATAAAACATTAATAAAATAATAATAATAATAATAATAGAGTAAAGTAAAACTATTATAATAATAATAATAATACTAATAATAATAATAATAAAATAAAACAATAATAATAACAATAAAATGAAATAAACAATAATAATGAAATAATAATAATAGTAATAAAATAATAATAATAATAAAACAATAATAACAATAAAAATAAAATAAAACAATAATAATAATAATAATAAAATTAAAAAAATAGTAATAAAACAAATTTTCAACTTTTACCCATCATTCACTTTTATTTTTAGGTTAAAATACTCTCTTGGTCCATGTTTTTGTTCAAAAATCTCAAATAGGTCCTAAGATTTTTTTTAGTTTCAATTAGGTCCATATTTTTTAAAATGTGTAACAATTAGGTCCATCCCGTTAGTATGGTGTTAACGGTGTTAAGGATGTGCAACGTGTCAACTCCTCTTTTTTTTTGAATTTTTTTGAATTTTGGTAATTTTTTTTAAAACTTTTTTAATCTTTTTTTCAAAATTATTTATGCCACGTGTCACGTCAATATTGTGCCACCTGTCAAGTCAGTAAGGTGACACGTGTCAAATCATCGTCTGAATCTCAATTTGGTCCATATATTTGTTATTTTTATTACATTTTAGTCAATTTTAAAAAAAAAAATTAAATATATTTATTTTAACTTTTTACAAAATTGTTTTAAAATTTTATATTTAAATTTATAAAATTGTTAAGGATGTGCCACGTATCAGCTCCTATTTTTTGATTTTTTTGATTTTTTAAAATTTTTTTTGAAAATTATTTATGCCACGTGTTACATCAATATTGTGCCACGTGTCAAGTCAGTAAGGTGACAAGTGTCAAGTCATTATTTGAATCTCAATTTAGTCCATACATTTGTTATTTTGATTATATTTCTGTCCCAAACCCAATAAAGAGATTTTAACCAACTAAGCTACACATTGTTCTTTTTTCCATAAAACCACTTATTAATTTTTATAATTATCTTTCTACTTCAATTTCCATTCTTTAATTTAACAAAATAATTAATTAATTTTGTTAGGTCTTACACTCCTTTATACTTGTCTGTCTTGCCAATTTATCCACTCTACTCGATTGTCTTGCTGAGTTCTCCATTCGTTTGTGCTCGACCTCCGAGCTACGTGCCACCATCATATTACTTTTTCTTCTTGTAGTTTTACTACGAGGTTGGTTGTCTCTTCTCTTCCATTCCCAAACCAACAATCTTTGGCAAAATGTCCGACCTTACCACAACTAGAACACTTGTTTGAGTAACAGTCCTTTGCACAATGGCCATATTTACCACACTTGAAGCACTCAACATTTGAATTGCTCGACCCGACCCACCTTCTCTCCATGGACCTTGTCCTTTTCCATGCCAATTTTGTTGATTGGACTGTTCTTTCTCTTCTTCTTATCCTCAACTTCTACAACCAGAACTGCTTCCTACCTCATCGGTATCATCCTCTACCTTTATTGTTCTGAGCTTTCTCATCTTTAATTGACATATTCGTTTGGAGTAATTGATCAAGTGGCTCCATCTTCTTCTTCTTTCGCTGCTCATGCGCCTCAAGGGACCCGACAAGCTCTTTAATTGTGAGTGTTACAAATCTTTGGATTCCTCAATCACACACACCACATTCTCGAAATCGTCAGTCAATGACCTCAAAATCTTCACCATAACACGGCTAGCAGGCAATGTCTCTACGTTTCTAGCAAGTTGGTTCATCATGGTTTCAACCTGAGTTATATACTCAGCTACTCCTTTTGTCTCCTCAATCCTCATGCTATCCAACTATCCTATGAGTGTTTGAAGTCGAACCTATTTCATTCGATCATCCCTTTATACTCCTTCTCCAAAATGTCTCAGGCTTCTTTTGAAGATTTGACACTTATAATCTTCTCAAAGCTAGACTCATCAACAGCTCGGTATAATATGTATAAGGCTACCTTGTCCTTCAGACGTGCTACTTTCAATGCATTCAAATGAGCATTCGACAAATTTGTGGTGTTTGTTGAATCTCCGTGACCATTTTCCACCACCTCCCAATTGTCTTGGGAACTAAGAAAGGCCTTCATTTGGAGACTTTAATTGTCATAATTGACCACCTTTGTCAACTTAGGCAAGGATACACTATTTGTAAGACTTGTCATCTCACTCTCTCTTTGTTTAAAGAATGCTAGCTCTCTCTTATTCTTTTTTCCTCATTCAAGCTCAACTGGTTCTTAATACCACTTTGTAGATAACAACTTTATACTCTTGTGAAAAAACTTGATTCACATCTTGTTGTTGTTGTTGTTCATTCATAGAATTCATAATACAATTTATAGACTCATTTTTCTGTCTGTTGTACTCACAACGGCTATAAATGACTAGTACATTAACTATCCACAACGGTTAGTACATTAACTATCCACAACGACTAGTACATTAACTACCCACAACGGCTAACTCATTAAGTACCCACAACAGCTAACTCATTAATTGTTATTAAGACTCTAATGACTAATTCATTTAAGTTTATTCTAAACCCAACAAAGTTGAATAATAGTGAGAGTGTGTAGGGCGGGAGTAGTGTTAAAATTAACATTAGGATCAGCAGAAAAGCGATTGTTTGGTAAAGCATTGGGAAAGACAATTTCTTTAAAAACCACATGCTAAGATACATACTTTTTACATGTGGAAGAAAGACAAATCTAGCCTTTATGATGAGGGTTATAACCTAGGAACAAGCATAATTTAGAGCGTAAGCTGAATTTGTGTCGATTATAAGGTCTAATAAAAGGTAACAAGCATTTTTCTTGTAGGAGTAAAAGAGATTCAATGTCTTCAACACAATAAGGGTCAAGACGCGACATGACAGAGGTGATTAATAGGTCATACTCATCAAATAACCCATACAAAATGGCATCAATGTGTTTGTCGGTTATTAGAGGATAATCGATAGCAAATAAGAGTCAACGATCTTCTTCATGCCAAGAAGATCAACAATGATGGAATGATCTTTCTTAGACTGACGAAGTTGAACTTTCAGTTTCTTTATTTATGCATTTGTTTGGGAGGCATAATAAGCGGCGAGCTTTTTCCAAATTTGAGATGATGTTTCAAGACCCACCATTTTGGTGAGGATTAGAGCAGTTGAGAGTGTTGGAGGAGTGTTCCTTGTCAAAAAGAAATTGAGGAGGAAAATTTGATCCATCAAGAATTTTCATCAAAGAGTTTTAAGGTGATGGGTGTGGTAAACGTTTGAGGTGTAAAAATGAAACCAGAGGAGAATAAGTACTGGTGACTTCAAAAGATGGCATGATGAAAACAAAGGCAAGTCCAAAAATTAACTCTAGATACCATATAGGGAAAGAGAAAGAGAGGAAATCAAACAAGAGACTTATGCAAACAAAAGAAGACATATTTTCATGTTATGTAGAAAGAAAACAAAAGTTTACATGGAACACATGCAAATGTACAAAAGAATGAAAGTGAAACTAAGACACATGCAATTACGTAATAATTGAAAACCTAATTTTAAAATTATTGCATAAGACCAAAAAATTATTCCAAAATATTTCCATAAAAGATTTTCTATACAAAACATCTCAAGAATAATTTCAATTGTTAACGCATGATTTATCATGTTTCTTATAAAGGTAGTTTTCACGATAGTTTGTAGAGGTGACAATACATGATTGACCTAATGCACCACACGTACAAGCGCAATGATGATGAATCTGTGAGATTGTACAACATCCCCCGCAACCTCTTTGGGGTGCTAAGGGTTTAGAGTTTCGACATAGCTACACTTTTTTTATGTTTGTCAGATATGGGAACTATGTTTTTATTTACACATGTTCCAGTTAATTATGGCAATCAGGATATGTACAAAATCTTCAAAAGATGAGGGAAGGTAGATGATGTGTTTATCTCAAGGAGGATTAGTAGGAATGGAAGTATATTTGGTTTCATCAAATTCGTTGATGTGAAAAATCTTATAGCACTAGAAAGGGATCTAGATAGTATATGGATCTGGAACTCCATGCTAATATGTCGAGGTTCAACAAATATGAAGATGAAAGGATGCAGGTAAACATAATCAAGGCAAAGAAAGACGATATCAACATTCTGGAGAAGGAAAACGACTTACCAGACATATGCTCAGGTGATAAGTATGAAAAATACTTATTATTCTTGTTTGATTGGACCTCTTAAATGTATTCATTCATGTGTTTTGTGGGAAGTTTTAGGTTATTTTTAGGTTTCTTTTAGGTTAGGTATATTTTGTGTTTTATTGGAGATTATTGTACATGAGAGTGAAGGATTGGAGGAGAAGTGGGGTTGTAGTGTCAAGACCTTGTCCCCCAACGAGCATGCCAAGTCGCCCAGCGAGATAGCCATGTTGCACGGAGAGGAAGTCATCTTGCCTAGTGCAAGGATGATTTTCTGAAGTGGTTATAGTTTCAAAAGTTACACGAAACTGACGTGTTGGTGTGTGGGAATGCGACAAAACCAGGGAAAAACACGGGAAAGGCCATTCTAGGGCAAGGAAAACTCAAATTTCTTCATTCTTTCCATCAATTTCATCCATCTTTTGTTCTCTAGATGTCTAGGAGTGACTAAACTACTCTTTCATTAGGGTTGGATGTAATGAACTTGTATTCTCTGTAATTTTCCTATCCAATGTAATCTTTGTCTTTGTTCATATGTTCTATCTCAATTATTAATGTGCATGATGGAAATCTTTGCTATTTGGTTGTATCTAATTATTGGGAAATGAATTCGAACTTAACCTTGGATAGAACAACCATGAGATTAGGTTCTAGGAATACATGTAATCTCTAGGTCATTCTATACATCAAATCTTAATGCAAGTCGTGTGTTAAAATAGTTAAGGAATTAATGTTTTGGCATATTGACTTAGAACTCGCTTCTAAGGAATTAGGGGCTAGTATGCTTATGATGCGGATGTTTGAGCAAGGTAGAGAGATTGTGTAGGAAATATTGTGGTTAGTATGATTCATGAAATCCAACATTGGTGAAGTCTTTCCTAAATTATTCCATAACTTTAGTGTTTAATAATTTTGCATGTTTATCTTGAATTAAACCAATTTTTAATGTTGACATCATTGCTGAAATTAGTAAATAATTACAATTAGACAAACGAACACAAATCCCTTGAGCCAGGGTTGGTTCGACATTGAATTTAACACAGAGGAGAATGAGTTGGAATGGGTGAAAGATAGCTTTGTAGGAAGACTACAAAGTTTGAACACTTAGATTCACTAGAGGATATTTTCATAATTGGCGGGCTGAACTTCTTGAGAGTAAGGTACCTAGGTGGTAACAAGGTGTTGATTTCAAGTACAGATAGATCAAGGCGGGTTAAAGGCCATTTGCACTTCATTTAGCATGGTGTGTCATGTCAAATGGTGTACCTACAAAGGTCAACCTCATGCTTAAAGGACTTTTATTGAACAATCATGATTGTGCCCTTTGTGGGGATCGGGAAGAAAATATAAGTCATTTGTTCTTTAGCTGTAAAGTTGCGAACGAAGTGTAAAACTTGTGCAATAGATGGGTAGGGGTATTGAGTGTACAACATAAGTAGGCTCAAGAAAACTTTCAACAGTTTCATTTAATTGAGCTTAACTACTAAAGGAATGTAATCTGGAAAGAGGTGTGAATGGCTATCATGTTGAGTATATGGAAACATAGGAACAATTTAATGTTCAAGAATGCTAAACCCGATGCAGAAAAAATATTTAGCATAGCTCAATTAAAAGTGTGGGCATGGTTGAAGCATAAAAGTCTAAAAGTAAGCTTCTCCTTATCGGATTGGTGTATATGCCCTTTACATTGTATCACATATATATCATAGTCATTCACAATAGTATATGACTATATAGATTAAAAAGGTACTTGCTTGATTTGAAGCATGTAAGGTAGGTATGGAGGAGGGAGGACTGATTTTAATACTTATAATCCAGATTTCTTATTTTATTTTCAGGTGTGGTTCCATATGAAAGATGAATTAGAAAATAAAAGAAAGAAAAGAGTTATTCAAGACCATGGAGACACTAAATACAAAAGTTATATATGTAAATTGTGTTTATGTTAAAACAGTGTTTTATATAACTCATCTTGGAATAGTTGTATTATGTAATTTATTTTTGAGTTATAGCTATTTTAGTAATTACATCATATGTATTGTTTTTTTATCTATAACTCATTTTCAAATAATTACATTATATAACTTATTTTTTAAATAATTATATCATATAACTCATGCTTATAACATATTTTTCGTGTTTACATTGGATTAAATAAATTATTTTGAAATTATTATATTATATAAATTTCTTATTAATCATATTACGTATTTTATTTTCAAGTTAAATGGTTGTTTTACATAATTATTTTTTGTCAAATTATAACTCAACTAACGAATACGTATCATTTTAAAATCTGTTTCCTTTTCAAATAGTTTTATTATTGGATTTTGTTTTATTAAACTTTAAAGGCGAGTTAGAAAAAATGAAAAATAGCTTTTATACCTTCCATTTTTATAAAAAATGAAAAATAAATTCACCTTGAAAAAAAAGCTAAAAAAGAGCATACTAGATATTATAAGCATATTAAATGCGTAAATAAATCTGAGATAAATGAATATCAAGAGGAGAAATATCAATCAGTTATAATAAATTTATATAATTCAACTTATTTAGAGAAATTTCTAACTCACTCTTGCTGACATTAATATTTCATGTTTTTAAATAACTATTATATAATATTTTTTTATGGATTAAATTACCAAAAATTATTATTTTTAAATAATTTATTTGATTATTACTTTTTGTAAGGTATGTTACTAGGGACCAGTTACATATTGGGCAAAATTGCACTGATCTTGTAGTTGGTCTGCTCCCACTTTCTGCCTAATTTTTTGCCCATTCAGAAGAGCTTTGACTGGAGAGTTCAGACATTACCCTGGTTTGTTTTGTCTTACTGTAAGGTAAGTTAAAACATCACATGTGATATTTTTAATGACATAACTTCAGTTTTTAAAACATTCACATACCCTGTTTATATTCATATTAATTATCTAAGTGCACTTATGAACAGTTTGGATTTTTAGAAATAAATTTTGGAATATCAAAATAAATTGACAAAATTTTGGGTGATAAAAATATATTAAAATTAAAAAATATTATTTTTAGTTTTATATATAGAAAAACAAATTGGGTCAAAGTCGCTAGAAAAGCAAGCAGCTGATGAACCTCTGTAACTTTATTCGAATAATATTTAAATTTAATATGAGGATGAGATGAGTCATCTTTATTCTTTTTAATATTTATCTCATAAACTTATTTTAAATTATTAAAATATTTTTAATTTATTATCTATATGTATATTTATGTATAAAGGATATTCCATTTTGATGTCCAATTCTCAATTTTATCCTTTAATATATAACTATCTTTTTAAAATTAAAACAATCGTTTATTTAATTTTTATTTTAAATTAATTAATTTTAAACTAAAATAAATATTTTTAATGAAAATAATTTTCAACAAAATAAAAAGAAACATTTATAATAAAATTTGAAAAATTATGTATATTTATTTTTAAAATTAAAAAAATGAACACATATTTGTGCATGTATTTTGACTAGTATATATATAAGAGATTTTAATTTTTGGTGTCCATTATTTTTTTTCACTCTTACCTTCAATTACCATTTTATTTAGATTTGACTGATTTTTTAAAATTTAAGTTTAATTACATTTTTAAATTAAATAAAAAATAAACTATTAAATAAATAAAAATTATCTTCAAAATTAAGACAAATTATCTATAATTAAATTATAAAAATTATTTATATTTATTTTTACAATTATAACTTTTACTATTTTTTGTTGTAAAAAAGTAAATACATATGCATATATTTTCACTAATATAATATAAAATATTCATATTAACCATTCTTTGATTCTTGATTTGGCAACCTATTTATAAGAGATATATTTGATTGTTTTTATTTTATAATTATTCATCTTATTATTATTTTCATTTGATACTCTTTTCATATTTATATAACTATAGATATGGGGATAGAATATACATGCACTTTTATGTACATAATTTTTAAATATATATATATATATATATATATATATATATTATTAAGTTAATATAAAAAATAAATTTATATTTATTAAGAACAAAATGAGATGAAGGCAGAAAAAAAAAACTCCTTATTAATGGAGAAAAAAAAGGAAAAAGAAAATAACTGTTAAGACAATTTTATAATAAATAAACTGTTAAGACAATTTTATAAAAACATGAAAAAATAGTTGTTATTTAGAAATAATAATAAATAATTGATTGTAAAGAGTAAAATAAAAATAATAATTATGAATACAAAACAGAAAATTCTGTTTATATCTAGATATATAATTATAGATATTAAAAAATATAAATAAAAATTAAATTGTTGAAAAAGATAAGATAAAAAATAATTTATATTTATTATATATATATATATATATATATATATATATATATATTAAGAGTAACTTAACCATGTATTTAAAACGTTAAAATGGCATTATGATCAGTTTATTGACTTCTACCTATTCTAAAATTATATCAAAATTAATTTCTTTCTGTCTTTGTACTTTTGTTTCTTACCATTCTTTCTGTGTACAGATATTGAAAAACAGAGGAGAAAAAGAGAGAGGAATGGACATTGTAGTATATGTACACATTAAAATATTCCTCTGCGACTATGATGTTTCCTAGTCAGTTTGTAATCACATTAGAAAATACTCCTTTGTTGGGACAAGTTATGAATATAACGAAAAACGTGTCCATAGATCTAGAAGGTGATTTAATTATTAAAAAAATAGATTTTGAAGCTGTTCAAAACTAAGCATCCATTAACCCTTTGCGTGGAAAGGATATATTTCTGCCATTAGATCCTTCAATCAAGGTTCTGCACGTGCCCTTCAGTTCAAATATGTACATTTGAGGAGAAAAATCATTATCTTATTGATAAAGTTTTTCTTGGATACTTGGAAACAAAAAGTATGTTGTATTTTGTATTCTCTAATTAATCATGTTTAACTTTTAAACAACTAAAATAACTTTCCTATAATCATTTGTAAACCATATAAGATTGGTGTTTAATAGTGTGTATAAAAATCAGGTTAAAATATTTTTTGGTACTTGATTTTATATCAAATCAAGTAGGTCTTTAGATATTTATTAAAGTTTTAATTAGGTATATATTTTTTAAAATGTATAATAATTAGCTCCATTATGTTTGTATTTATAACAATGGTTAGTTCCTCGTTGTTTTTTATTTCTTAATTTTTGATTTTGATTTTCATTTTTTGATTTTCATTTTTTCTTAAAAAATCTTTTTATTATGTGTCACAAGAGTATTATGTCATTTGTTAAGTTGGTACGATTATAGATGTTAATTCATTGTCCATCTTAAATTGGTTGCTATATTTGTGATTTTGATTTCGTTTATGTTTCAATTTTTTTTTAAATATTTCAATTTCATCCCCTTCAAATTAAAATCAAACTTAACTCTTATATAAACAGTATAATGATATTTGTATTAACATTGATATTTTTATTAAATATTTTAACAATAAAGTTTATTTAAATTTTTATTTTATATTAAACTTTATTTATATTTTGTGTTAAAATTTTAAATATATTTATTTAACTTGTTATTAAATTGTTTTAAAATTATACATTTGAATTTATAAAATTGTTAGTTTTAAAATAATATTATACAAATATTTGAAATACAAATTTATCAATTTATATATTTAAAATTTTAAAATAAAATTTAAGGTAAAATATAAATTTAAATAAACTTAATATTGTTAAAAATATGTAATAGAAATATCAATTTTAATAAAAAATATCATTATAACATTTATATAAAAGTTAAATTTAGTCTCAATTTGGAATAAATGAAATTAATTTTTTTTTAAAAAAATTTGGAATGAAAATGGAATCAAAATAACAAATATATGAAACAAATTGAGAATGAGACAATGACTTGACATGTATCATTATATTGACTTGACACGTGACACGATATTGACGTGACATGTGACAAAAATAAAAAAAAACAATTAAAAAATAAAAAAAGCAGGAGCTGACATATGATACATATTTAACGTTCTTAGTATCATACTAACGACATTAACTTAATTGTTACATATTTTTAAAAATATGGATCTAATTGTTATACATTTTCGAAAATATTTAAGACTAATAAAAATCTTGAGACATATTTAAGATTTTAGTATAAATACAAAGACTAACGAAGTATTTTAACCTAAAAATTATAATTAAGATGACAAATACAAACGTTTATGCAGTAGTATGGAATTTAAAATATAATATGTTTTATTATGAACTAGAAGTAATCTCACAATTAATTACGATACTATTATTAATCAAATATAATTTAAAAATACAGTAAATTGACTAAAAAGGAAGAAAATATAATTTTAAAATTTAGATGATAACAATTAATAATCAAATCCGAAAAAAGATTATAAGTTAATGGTAAAATATATAATTAAGTCCTTTATTTTTTTTATTCAATTCTTGATCTACTATACTCATTAATAAAAAAGAAAATTATCTTTTTATACAGGTACAAGAAGTTAATACTACATGTGTTTTATTAGATATTAAAGAAACATTAGATTTAGATTTATGGATAAAATATTTTAAATTTTGGTGACATTTATTTATTTTAGAGGTATTAAATGTATTTTCTTATAACTTATAAAATTTTGTTTTTATTTTTAAGTGGTTTCAGAAATTATTTAGGAATTATTTTTAGTAAGTGATTAAATATTTTTAAGGGACGTCAATTTTATATATTAAGAAATTATTTTTTTTTAAGAAGTTCAATGAAACATTTTGATATTCATCTAGTAAACTTATTTATTACAATCCTATTTCTTATTCAGAAAAAATATAATATAACATTTATGATAATAGGTGATTGCAATAAAGTCAATAAAGTGTAACACCTAGATTCTAATGTCATTAGTGGTGAGTTCCTCTAGAAAAGAGATACATCAACTTTAATTGATTCCTTACGAAGTCGTTACTGAATCACACCTTTTATGGTCATGTTCAAAAACAATATTTTCACTTACAAATCTCAAACATTATTGCCATAAGTCCAACCTTTATGACATCATTAGTGATTCATAATGTTTAAGGATTTTCATATTCAACAATTTAAACTTTTTATGATTTTCAAAATGTTAAAGTTACAATGATCTTAGTTTGCAAAAAATGGTATTAAAGTTACAACAATTTTAGTTAGCACAACCCGACCTATGAGAAAATAGTATTAAACCTATAATGATCTTAGTTAGCACAACTAGCCAACAAGAAATTAACTTTTAAAGTTACAATTATTTTAGTTTGCATAATTGGCTAAGAAGGAAATAATGTTAAAGTTGCAATGATCTCTGTAAGCACAATTGGACGACAAAGAAATAATGTTAAAAATCTAATGGTCTTAATTTGAACTACTACCTTAAAAAAAGTAATCTCAAAGCTTGGTCTTAATTTGCACAATTGGCCAGCAAAATAAAGATAAAACTTTCGCAATCTTAGTTTGCAAAACTTTTACGAAATAAAGTTAATGTTACAATAGTCTTTGCATGCATAATTAATTAGTACAGTAATTGGATCATAGAGGTAAATATGAGAAATCTGATCTTATAAATTAAAAATTAAAAGTTAAAAGTCAAGTGTGAAATCTAGTTATAATAATTAAAAATTGTAACATTAAAGGTTATTTTATGCTTTTTATGTCATATATATGTTCGACATTATTGTAGTGGATATAAATTTACATAACATAAAAAACACAATATGTAAATTTACGTTTCATAAAAAAACAGACAACGTAAATTTACATTGGACTTTGTAGTGTCCAACATAAATTTATGTCAAACATTTATACATGTTCAATGTAAATGATCAATTTATGCCAGACATTAGCAGATCCGACGTAAAAAAATTTGTGACCAATAAAAAAAGCTACAATGAAATGAATATTTTTTAGCTTGTTTCAGTTTAGAGTGTTTCATATCAAATGAAGGATTTTGAAAAAATTGAAGAAGAATTGATGAACAAGAAAGTCATATTTAGAAAAAAGGTTGGGCCACACTGGAAGAATATTGAGTTGTACATGTTTAAGGGTATTCAATACCTTTTAGAACTAGATACCTTTGAATATGTTCAAGTTAATCTTATTCTAGATGGCTCAACCTCTCACCTATGTTTTGTTTCCTTGTTACCAATTCTTCTTCAAACATTATAAAAAATCCTTCCTTTTATATGCAACACTCGAAACATAAATAAGTTCAAAAATACTCATTTCAATGTAACTTTTTCATTTAATAGTAGAAATGAACTAAGGTAAAAACTGATGTTCGATTTCGATTTTAAATGTCATGAAAATTAAAAAAAAAAACTCAAACTCTTTTTACCAACATATTTTTACGAACAAACACCATAAACAAAACAAAGGGGACATTGATGCAAATCAATGACTGAGTTCCCCAATAAACAGTCACATTCACAAATGAAAATAGAAATATTACCAACCTTAACAACAAAGCAAAACCAACGAAGATGCAAAATGAATCATCAAACCACCACCATTTCGTCACTAGAGATCAAACCCCAACTCACAAGCATTTTCATTGTTTTTATAGAACGAGAAATGAGGAGGGAACCTTGGTTTTGATACATAAAAGAAGATTTACGTCGGACATCTTATTGTGCAACATAAATTAGGTCATTTATATCATACACTGCAATGTCTGATGTAAATGATCTATTTTATCTCACGCAATAAGATTTTTGACATAAATCGCTTCACCTATTTGCAAAATTGTCAACATGCTTTTTTTAAGCAGGCTTCCTTATTGTCAAGTATAAATTAAGTGATGTAAATACTTGTTTTTATGTTAGTTCAAGTGTAATATATAGAAGACTGATGATTTGATAAGAAAAACAAAACATAAAATCCATTACATGAAAATTATATCAGAGTAAGATGAGGATGGTGAATCAAAAAGTGATCCATGATTTTGAGTCACTATTCAAACTTTGATAAGGTTAAGACATCAAAAATTAAGTCCAACATTTCACAATGTTCGCATTCTTAAGGTTTTCCTACACCTAATGATCACATATGTAGAAAAAACTTCTCAAATACATTTTTCTTCTCGTAATTATTTTTTCCTAGTTGGCTCAAGGCTAGGAGTTTATGTCCCCAGATAAGTATGTGAATAAGCTAATGTTAGATGTATTCTATTAAGCATCGAGTAAATATCAAATTTAGGTTATATACAAAATATATTGACATTTGGACGACCTATGTTCATACTAGAGCTTGCACAAACTTTTTTTTTTTAACTCGTACACTATCCTTTTGTTCTACTTCCATGTTTCAAAGGTTGTTAGGAGATTGTATAATAAACTATTTAGGAGTTTTTTTTTTCTTCTAATAATTGGTAGAGCTGTCAAAATGGGTTGGAACCTGTGAGCCAACCCGGCTCACCACAGATTCGGGCCGGATTGGGTTGAAATTTTTTTACAAATTTCAATACGAGTTAATTTTTGACCTGGCTCATTTAGAACTCGGCTCATCCGGGTTGAACCCGTGGTGAGCCGGGTTGGCTCACCAACCAGCAGATAAAAGGGTCACACAAGTGTTTTTATTTATTTTTTATTAAGTTGGGTTTTACATTTGGGTCATATTAGGTTGTCTTTTTATCCAACACATAAATAATTTATATTTTTTATTTTCGTTTGTATTTAGATTGTATTAAAGTTTATTTAGATTTTAATTAGAATTACAATTTAGTTTTGACTGAAAAAAAAAGTAAAAAAATAACATTTTTTTTAATTAAGTGAATCCGTGAGCCAACCCGTTTAACCCGCCAACCCATGGTGGGCCGGGCCGGATTCAAATTTTTTTGGCTTGTTAAAATGTGAGCCGGGTTAGGTTAACTCATTAAATCATCAACCCGTGATGGGTTTAGCCGGGTCGGGCCGGATTACCTGTTTTGACAGCTCTAATAATTGGTATCTCTAAGGGAAGTTAATTCTATAAATTAAGAAACTCTTCTTGATCTCTGACATATTTAAATGCTCTAATGAGAGATTTTGAAAACTTTTCACCATATCAGGAATCAATATATTTTCATATTCGTAATTGTTCCTAAAACATAAGGATGGCAAAAATTGATACACACCCTTATCTTTAGTGCATAAAAAATATGGATTAGGATGGACATAAATTCATAAATATAAGATTGTGACCAATTTGTCTTATTGTTATTCTTTTAATCAATATCTACCATACTTATTTTGTCCTTTTAATCACTCTCCTACAAAATAAGATAAGGTTAAAGAATGATTTATAAGAGAACATTAATCCTTTGTTAGTTCTATCCTAGTGTTATTCTTGTCCTAACTAGAATAAATTAGATTTTGATAAAGGTTTTTAGTCCAACACATGTTGTTGTTTGAACATGTATGTGTGTCAATGTGGTATTTGATAGTTCTCATATGACAATTGAGACTTATATCTACTTGATAGTTTTCATTTCAATTGAGACTTATATTTCTCTCAAATGATAAATATTTTAAAAAAATGTTATTAAAAGTGCAATAAACTAACTTAAATTAACCTTATTTCGAACATATTAGTCCTCAACACTCTTTTATATTGATATCTAGGACATAATAAAAGATCAAAAGATTACTCATTATTTTTTTACATTGTCAAAAAATTGAAGATCCTACTAGTAATAATCACTACTTATGATTATTAAGAACTCTAGTTTATAATTTATCACTCTATAACTAATATTTTGTATTTTATAAACACTTGTCATGTTTATATAATGTAAGGACACTTAACTTAGAATGTAAAGATAACAGAATGAAGAGGAATTTAAATATTTAGTGTCCATCCAAATATTAAAGATATGAGAAAACACAAACCGATAAAACCCAAAAAAAAAAAATTGGGAAAATATTACATGAAATTAATTTTCTTTTTATTTATGTGATTTAAAAAGTAATGCAAGATGGCGATGCTTGCATGATCGACACATAGCAACTAATCATTTTCCCCAGAAAACGTATTTCTAACCACAAAATGAAATCTTCCCTTAAACATAACCATCACTTTGATTCCCAATGACCCATAATAATTTGCTGTAGATAAAAACACACGCTAGACACACAGGAACAAGGAAAAATAACCTTAAAAAATAGGTTTCACGATCATGCTCACTCACACCAATTGAAAAGACAGCCAAATTTTCGCACCAAACACAAATAAAACAACACCGATAAAATCATAATAAATGGTAAAAGAACACGCCTAAATATTTTTTTCCTAAAAGATGGGATAAGTCTATTTATTGTCTCTCAAATTTCAAATTTCTATTTCTATTTAATTATAGTCGTGCCAATTGTGAAACAACTAAAACTGTAAATGTATGACTTTAGTTTATCCAGAATAAATAACACTTCGATATTATCTGTTTGCATAATTCAGATTTTACCACTATAGGTGATTAAAGATGTGTTAATTAAGTAGTGTTAATTAAGGAAATGCAGTAAAAAAAACAGAAAAATGGTGGTGATTGAAGGAGAATTGTGCGAGTGAAGTTGACTAGTAGTATTAATTAGCGATGACATACCGTTTACTTTGCAGTTGTTGCTGCTTTCCCCGCAACTCACCTTTCCTCAGGTCACTGAATCTGGACGTTAATAAAGCAGCACAGCCACGCCACGCACCGCACCACACCACACCACACCACACCACACCACACAGCGCACCAATTTTCCATTTTAAAACCCAACGCGGAAAGGAAACAACCATACACCACCACCACGTTCTCCCTGCATCTCAACGGTGCGTTCCTTTAACACCTTCACGCAATATATTATCACCAACCTTTTTTCCTTTCTTATTTTTTTTTTTTCTTTCGTTCTTTTAAGATTCCTTAGTCTAGGGAATTCTTCTGCTCCTTAGTTCTTACTGCCGCACTCTCTAATTAGGGATCGCGGATCCACGCTCGGGATTCCGTTTGAGGTTGCTTTTTCCTCGTGTTGTTTCTTTTCCTAACGGATTTTTTGGAATTTCGTGATTTTTGTTTGCTTGGAGCTCCAATCTGCTTTCAATTACTGTATATTGTTGAAAATAGTAATGGATCTGATGAGATTGTGCTGTTCTGGTTTGATTTAGCTTGCTATTGCTTTCTATTGGCTGAATCGTGTCTTTCGGGATTTAGGATTATGGTTGTAGTTAATCGTAGTTCGCTGTGTAAGTGTGCAATTCGCCAACTTCAATATCCATTTTCCCTGTCCGCATGTCTCTTTGTATTTTTTGTTTGCCCCTTTTTGGGATGTCTTGACCAATAAAACAAGAGCTACTCATAAGAATCTCAGAATCAGTTGTTTTTAACTTTATATATATATCCCTATGTGTCTATATTTGTGTATATAGTGGAAGATTCCTCTGCTGCAGTTGTCATGTCAACTCCATGGACGGAGATATCAATGAAGGGAGGATAGGATTTTTTATATTTCTTGTTGATTTCCTTTGTTTTTAAGTCTCCTTGTATACTATTATAAACTTCTACTGTTTACTTGGTTATGGTAGACCGCATTTTGTTTCGTGTTCCTCTCTGTTAAATGTGGAGCAGTATGAGAATTTTACTCTATTTATAGGGAATTAGGATTGCGCTTCTTCTCATGGTTTATTTTTCTGTACAGATAAAGCTGTACGATTCTGAAACTAGTGATTCACTTATTGCATGAAGGCAGAGCTCTGAGAAATTAAGTCTTTGTATTGGAAGCTCTAGTTCAACATGTCTTCTATAAGCAAGGGTGATCGGAAGGCTTCTCTTGATGCAGCATCATGGTTGTTCAATGTGGTCACCTCTGTGGGAATAATCCTCGTGAATAAGGCCCTGATGGCTACATATGGTTTTAGTTTTGGTAGGACCTCGCCTTTACTTTTCCCATCCTCTCCCTTGAATCTTTGATCTGCCTGCCTTTGATTTAAAAGATGCTATGCTTCTTTTTCTATGTGTTGTTTCGATGAACTACCTATCTTGTGCATTCTTTTGGTGTCACACATGTATGTTTTTGAAGGGGTAAAGAAGGGGAAAGCTTTTCTGTATGATAAAATTGCGTGTTTTATGACGGTAACTTCACTTTGATATTATCTGTTTGCTTAATTCCGATTGCACTACTATAGCATCTTGGATTAGGTCATTGAAGATGTGGTTCAGTTGTAACTATAAAATGGCCTAATAGACTGGATATGTGATATAGCGTGAGTGAGCTAGAAAAAATCCTATAGGATGGGCATTTGGCTTGGTGGTTTGTAAGAAACTATAGTATAGAGACTTTGAATAGTTTATCCTGACTTTAGTTTCATTCTCTAAATGCTAATACTTTAAGTTGATATGTTTTGATTGTGTCTACCTTTTAATGGTGCTGTTCGGTATAAACTTTTCCTATGATTTTGAAGAATCATACATTATTCCTAGGTGCTAGTTGAATAGGTGATAAATTAGAATCACAGATGCTGTAAGCAATACTATGTTGTTCAGTAAAAGCGCTAGACAGAAAATCTGAGCAGAAGGTATGCATTCAGACAACAGGCTGGTGTGGTACAGACTGCAAACATTATATCAGTGATGTGAATACCAAAAATATGTGCAAAATCTGCAAAAAAAGAAAAACTTCTCATAAAAAAATTAATTGCCATGTTCAAGATAGGCGTTCAAAGTTTCTACAAGGAAAGTATTTTTTGAACAACCTTTCCATTTCCGTGCTTTTCGGTTTATATTAGTAACGACAGTATTACCATTTGTATATCTCAACTAAAATAGCGTAAACGAACTTACTGAGATTAGCATTGGATGATAGATTTAAAATCTCTTCTATTACCAGTGAAGCAAAGAATTATTTGGTTTAGTTTCTTCTTATGTAGCTTGTAAGGAGTACAAATAATCGTTTCTGAACTTCTATACCACTCCTGAATCCTGACCTTCTGTATTATATAATGCTATTATGCAGCTACTACTTTAACTGGTCTGCATTTTGCCACGACAACTTTGTTGACACTCATTCTTAAATCGCTGGGATATATCCAGACCTCTCATCTTCCATTATCTGATATAATCAAATTTGTCTTATTTGCAAATTTCTCCATCGTTGGGATGAATGTGAGTTTAATGTGGAATTCTGTTGGTTTTTATCAGGTAACATTTAGACTTACAGCAACATTTTGAACTCTCTTTATAATAAAGTTAAGTTAGATATTTATAATAATTCCTCCTTGAAATAAAATTTTTCAGATTGCTAAGCTGAGCATGATTCCAGTATCCTGTTTTCTGGAGGTTGTCTTGGACAATGTACGATATTCAAGGGACACAAAGCTTAGTATTGTTTTGGTTTTGCTTGGTGTTGCTGTCTGTACAGTCACCGATGTCAGTGTTAATGCAAAAGGTTTTATTGCTGCTTTGATAGCAGTTTGGAGCACAGCCCTGCAACAGTATGTAAGTATCATACACTAACATCGAACCTGAATCTTTAGCTGTGAGATACAAACCAATCAAACTGAATTTCATTTCATAAAGGCAGTTTTGGATTGGTAAATGTTCACTTTCTGGTATACTTGTTGGCAACATTCATTTATTTAACAATCAATTATCTTTGTTATAGAACTTTAAATTATAAAATTGGGAAGCCTACAATAATTTTTCTCTGTTTTTTCTGCAATTGTATCGCAAGCAGTATTCTCAGGTGCATCTATAACAGACTTCGATAACTTGATTTAGTTTACAAAACTTCTAAGCATTCTCGCTTTTGTTGGTTTCATGACCTCAGTCTTGTTGGGTGTTGGGATGATATTTAAGAATAAACTTTTGTGCAGTATGTGCATTATCTTCAGAGGAAGTATTCTATTGGATCATTTAACTTGTTGGGCCACACAGCACCAGCACAGGCAGGAAGTTTACTGCTAGTAGGCCCCTTTCTTGACTATTGGTTGACAGGCAAACGAGTTGATGCTTACGGATATGGCTTGACATCCACTGTAAGTTTTCTCTATTTCTTTCTAGTTTTTTTTTTTTCTTTGAATCTTTTTGCTGTGATTACGGAGAGAAGTGAATACTAGTTAAATTTATTTCTATATCAGGTTTAGGCTGACAGATTTTCTGGTAAGAAGTTTAAAATAACTCTAACTGTAAGGACATAAGTTAATATACTACATATTGCTTATCGTAGAAGTGAGTGCCAAAATTCTGCTGCCCAAATTCAGTGTCAGCTTGCTGCATAGAAACATTGAGAAAGCATCCTTAGGTTGATTAAGAGTTGTCTTAATCTTAACTGATTCATACTTCTTTTAAACTGTCTCATATTCAATTTATATAAGTCCTCTAAGTGTTGCTTACAGCTTGAAGTTCTAGTAGATTCCTTAAGAATTTCTCAAAACTTCAGATTTGCTGTTTAGGGTCAGTAAATAGCTTTTGAAGTTCAAAGTGTCATAACAATCCAGATAACTTCCTCTAATGCACGTTATTTTTTTAGAGGGAAACGACTTTCTCGGTTTCTTTCAAGAGATGGACTTTCTTTTTTAACGAAGGTGTTCATTGTGCCCTTTTCATTACTCCCTATAGTGGATATTTAGTTAACTAATAGCATCTATGAAATCAAATGCATGTTCATATCTAATTTTCTCCTCTTTCAAAATGTTTTGAGTATAAAAGAAATAATATTTCTGAAAAGTGGCTCATAGTTATTTATTTCTGTATTTGGTCCAAACTAGTACTGCTTGGAAGGTTAACTTATCCTTTAAATTCATTTACATATTGAAACGTTTGGTTCTCTGTGATCATAATTTGACCAATCTAGTTTAAAATATGAGAATGTTTATGTACGTCTGAAGGAAAAGTTATCTTTTTGAATCGTTACTTTTTCTGAGGTTGTGTAAATGTTGAAGATTTTAATTAGATTTATACAATCTTGTTTCAGTCGACCACTTCCCTATTTTTGTATTGGAGATTTTTATTTCGTCCACCCCAGTTTTCCAGTAATACTTCTACAATTATTTCCGTGGTCTATGTTGTTGCTTCAAACTAATGCTAAATATAGGTGGTAGCGGGCGTATTCATTCAGTATCTGTAAAAGGCATGAACAACTTTCTTACATCCGTGTAAATTTTTTCTTTTATCTCTATACTACTGGCGGTATCCATATGCACGAAATCTCACTACATCCATGTAAGTTTGTTTGTCTCACTATACTGGCCAGCAGCAGCATGCATATAGCTCTGTGTAAATAAAAGCGGTGTATTCTTGACCATTGGTCGGTATGCACAGAATGTGGGAGGGTTCCCTTCCTTGGTCTCCCTTAGAACCAAATGATGTAGTTGTCATTTTCTTTTCTAAAGGATTTGGATCCTACCCCTTTACCGTAGGAAAATACTGTTATTTTTTTAAGAAACATATATTCTGTGGAGGGACCAGTTTCCTGTTTATGGACTGTGCACGTTTTGTTTGTCTTTCTCTGGAAAATGACGCGGGCATTTTCATAAGAAAAGGGGAGAATCCAAATATGTATAAACTTTATGTCAACTTTATAAATACTGTACAGTGTAGTACCTTTACTCAAGAAAATAATGAATACTGTGACTACTGGAACACTATTATTAAACTGAGCTGCTCGTGCTGTCTGCAGTTGTTCATCATTCTGTCTTGCACCATTGCAGTAGGGACAAACCTCAGTCAGTTCATCTGCATCGGTAGGTTCACGGCTGTATCATTCCAAGTCCTTGGTCACATGAAGACTATTTTGGTCCTAATCCTGGGATTCATTTTCTTTGGAAAAGAGGGTCTTAATCTACATGTTGTTCTGGGTATGATCGTTGCAATAGCAGGTATGGTCTGGTATGGCAATGCTTCTTCTAAGCCAGGGGGGAAAGAGCGTCGTAGCTTTTCCCTTCCCAAAACACAAGATTATAGTTCACTACCTGTGTCCTCTGAACCAGACACGAAGGCATAGAAAATAATAGAAATTCACTAGAGAGAAAGTGCTGCAACTTTTGGTTAACTGTGTGGAAAATCAGGTGTCCAGCGAACTGGATTAATTTTCACTATACCTGGAGTGAATTCCCAATTATTTATAGATCATAGTCATATCTTTTCTTGTGTTAATGAATTGTTTGGGAGGGAAATGGGGGGAAACAGCGTTGTTAGAAGAGGAAAAAAATCTATGCTATGTTTCATTTTTTTAATTACAGATAATGTTACTGTCACTTTTATAGTAAAGTTTAATTCCATTTTTTCCATTTGGAACGGTTCTGTTGTTAACCTTCTGCTCATGACAACTATTAGCATGTTTGAATTGCGTTCCTTATATATGTGTCAAACATACTTTTGAAGAATGAATGATATGCTTTGTACCTAATACTCTAATAGTACTTTTGGATGCTTTACCGTGGTAACCCAAACATGTTATACGTCATTGGGTTCAAAGGGAACGTGTTGGGTTGAAATACAGGAATGTGTGTTGGTAGATGATTTATAATCTTTGAGTGATTCACTTCGGCTCCACCTCAGAATCAATAGAACCTTTCATAACTAAACAAGTATCAATTTCCTTTTCAAATGGATTGTTGTGCTAAAACAAGCAACAAGCAAGCAAACACTCAACAAAGAAACCGACATATGAGGAATAAACAGGAAATAAAAGGCATATATTGCCTTGACCGTGTTTGGACAGGAGATGGATTATTAGCGAGAGTAATTTACCTTGGTATCCAATTAGGTTTAAGTAGGAAGAATAAGGCATGGTATTATGTTCAATATTCTGTCCAGTTAAAGAAAAATTTATATCTGTGATATGCGGAAATGTATTAGGCACTGATTTGTCTGTAGGGAAAAAACAAGAAAGGTTGAAGTAAGTTGTGGCAGGGATTGGCAGAGCTAAATAAAAGAGCATAGTAAATGCCTAACGTTATGTTAGGTGGGCTTCCCAGTAACCTAATCCTGAATAATTGAAGTTGCTTTCTGGAAGGTTTTTGTAGGATTCACTTGCCATGGTCCCAACAACAGCTAGATCTGCATATTTTACACAGCACTTTTGAGACAATGGGAGAGCAGGACCTGTAATAAAAGCCTGATTTTCTGAGACATGGGGAATGATGCATTCATGCAAAACAGTAAAAATTAGGTTAAAACTTGACATTTATGGCGTCACGTACCAGCACTTCTGTAGTAGCAGGTCAGCACCTGCCTCTGTCCAACGTAAAATATTTGGGTTTTTCCCCTTCTACTATTCATTTTCCACGTTAATTTTCGATGTAAATTGCTCCGCGTGCTACTTGCTTCCTACTTTCTGATACATCCACTGTGCATTGTTTTTATTTTGGACAATAAATTTTAGACCGTAAAATTCTTCTTTACTTCATAATTACTTTTACAGGATAAGTTTCAGTTTTGTTATTTTTTTTTTCTACTTCCTAATACAATACTTCAATGTTTTCTGTTGCAATCATGAATTTGTCTTGATCAAACTGTATTTTCAAAAACGCTTCACTTTTTTATTGATAACATTTATTTTAATAAACTAATTTTAATTCATGAGATGCTTGTGAGTAAGAATAATTTGAACTGATATAATAGTTAAAAGACTTAACTTTGAGTAAGAATGCTTTTGAGTAACTTTTATAAGTTTTCCCCAATTATTTTTTTCTGAAGAATTTGAACTAGTATACTCATGCACATTTTTTTCAGAAAAAAGAAAGAAAGAAAGAAAGAAATACAAGTTCTCGGAGTATGGGTATATTGACTTTTGTAGCGTAGTATTGTTTATTATGAAAGATGTTCGATGATGGAGAAATTGGTTGGTTGCTGAGGACAATATGGAGGAATCAAAAGAATGAATTCGTTATATTGCAGAATGAGATCACCAATGAGAAAGCCTATGCTTTCTGGGCTTATTATGTTTGTTGTTGAGATACTACTGACTCAATGAGAATTCCCACAATCACTATCTTCTTCCTACGATGTCAATATCTAAAGATAACCGTCTTTTTTTCGATGTACCATGTTCCTAACTGTTATCATATATATATATATATATATATATATATATATATATATATATATATATAT
>Ga0099822_1000426_pt1 | contig 38033 bp, 8 predicted proteins | sample CowpeawhiteBW_FD_76839 | JGI IMG/M metagenome (GOLD analysis project Ga0099822, IMG submission 76839) | Root nodule microbial communities of legume samples collected from California USA - Cow pea white BW | ecosystem: Host-associated > Plants > Roots > Nodule | place: USA: California | collected... | reverse complement strand
GCGAAAATGATGACCATTTTAAACATTCGGTAAAAATGAGGACCATTTTAAACATTCTGTCAAAATGAGGACCATCCGCAACAAACATTACGAAAATGAGGACCAAAAAGGTATTTAAGCCTAAAATATAAAATAAAAAATATATTTCATATTGTATAATTTGAATGTATTTTTCAATAGGCATACATGACAACAAGAATAAGAATAGTTAAAACAAAAATACACAATGCATGGTTAAGATAGTTCTCATAGTAAGATTTTTTGGCAATGGATTAGAAACAAAAACTAAACGAGGAACGAGAGAGAGGGTTTGTAGAGTTGGGGTTTTTTTATTACTATAGTGCAATTTGAAATGGAAATTAGAAAGTAGTGCTTTTTTTCAAAAAATTTACACTCACGTTAGGTGTAAAGCTCTGGTGATTTGGTTATAAAAAAGTCATGCAAGGATGACACAATTTTACTCAGATTTGCACAAAGTCGTAGTCGTTTATGGCGATTTCAGTGTATTGAAGTCATCCTAATCAAAGATAACTCTACTTAAATTAACATGGACAGAAACAAAGTTGTTCATTATGGCATGACTTCCGTTCACAGTGAAGTCATTGGAGCTCTACACTACTTCTATTGTGGTGTGTTGAAGTCGTTGTAGTGTTGTGCAACTTCTTTGTTTACATTATTTACAGGATGGCAAAATAAACAAAAGATTTCATTATGTTAAATACACTAAGTGTAAATATTTGTTAAACAAAAATTAGTTAATTTGATAAAAAGAATGGAAATAAAGAGTAAAAGGAGAAAACTTAACTTTACTTAATTTGAAGTACATCACTAATTAATTTTTGGATATGCTTATGGTGTATATCCGTGGAAGCGAATCCTTTCCCATTATAATTAATTAGAGGAAACACATGCATGTGTCCCTTTTTTTCATGTAGAAAATTTATTTAATTTAAAATAATAATTGCAATTAACTAAATAGTCATTAAAAAGGGTAAAACACTAAAATAACTATTTTAGTTTAAAAAATAATTAAATTTAAAATTAATAGTAGCAAAATGGTAAGATAATTTTTAGTTTTAACAAAAAGGTTAGTTAAAAGGTGAAATTGGAAATAAAATTATCTAGAATCCCTCTTATATAATGGCTTAGATTAAATGGAATTAGAGTCTCCATTTTCACAATTTAATCTATAGTCTCCATTTTCACAATTTAACCAATTATGGATACTAAATTGTGACTATTTGGTACTTTAATCGATTAAATTGTGAAATTAGAAATTCTTTTAGTTATTTTTAAAGGGATAGGGTCCATAGTCATTTTGTTGTTCTGTATAAATATCCATATTACATTCACTTGTTTTTAATTTTAGGCTATCCGAAAATAAGAATTTTCATCGTATCAGTTTTCCAATACACTAAATATAGAGAAAAATTTGCTCTATTGTTTTATTTAAGTTTCACAACATATTCCTTGTATCTTATGAAGTAAACATCTTACACACTTAGTTAAATAATTGATACGATAACTAGCTAGGCTATTCATTTAAAGAACTACATTAGAACACTTCAAGAGTTTAAAAAATAAAATACCCTTTACAGACATGATTTACTACTACTTTCACCATTTGTTGATAGTAAATGCATGAAATTTCTTTGCTTTTAAAAAATGATGACCCCAACTTAAGTAATTGCTTGCAAACTCAAATAGAACTCATTACAACGCACATGCTTCCAACTATAACTCAATCACACAAGAAAAGGAAAAGGAAAAGAAAATTATACTAAAACATTTAACTAACCTTGTGTAGCTGCCAACACAACTTTGACCTCCACTCCAAAATCTCTTCTTCACCCCCAATAATTGCAATCAAAAAACCACCTCCAATCACAATACTACCTGATCCTAAATTGAAAATAAGATAAAACAAATCAAATAATTTGTAGTTCAACGCATATTCAAATCGCAGTAACTCATGCACCTCATGTTCAAAATTTTAGCTCAAAGTCCATCCACCTAAAATGCTCATTCTACAAATCTAATTTTGGCCCACAACCAAAAAACTACTCAGTCAACTAGAATTCAATCAACATAGTACAATCACTGACTTGGATGCTTTAAAAATCCACTTGGGGTGAAAAAAAATCCCTAAACTATGCCTTTGAAAAAACTCTTCGTCGTAGAGAAGAGAGTTTTTTGGTCGTAGAGAAGAGAGTTTTTGCGTTGTGTTGCTGACGAGAAGTTGTAGGGTGAAGGAAGCTTGTTGTCGCACCCTCTCTCGCTTAAGCCTCCACGTTCGTCACTACAGTCATCTCGACAAAGCAACTAGTGACGTTGCAGAACCATGCCTCATCATAGAAGGTGGCATCGTCGAAGAAGCTAGTTGGAGTTTCGCTCGCCCACTCGTGGAAGAAATCCCGCGCCAAAGGGAAGGAAGGAAAACTGGAGCTCACTCGAGGAAAGGTGTAAAGTTGAAAGGGGAAAAGTGAAATCTGATGTTTTCCCCCTATACTTTACCTAAAACTCTTATGTGTTTTTTTACCTCAACAATGTATGCGTGGGCTAGACGACGCAAAAATTTAAATTGTTATGCGTCGGCCATCCGACGCTAGCTATTTGGCATGTATGTGTCGACCAAACCAATGAAAACCTCAAATTAATCATTTTTTACATTTTCGCGAATAGATAATTTTTGTTTCTAAATAATTTTTTGTTAATGTCGGTTTTGCGTAGGTCTAACCAACATAATTTGCGTCGCACACTCATTCGACGCTATAATTTGGAAGCTAAAACAATGCATTCTTGTAATGTAACCTGCAATTGAAGTCCTCGCAATTGTAAATGACTTCCTATTAAACAACTTTTACTAGTATAACACGACTTCAACACAATTCACATTAACATTGAAGTCATGCCAACATAGTATGACTTCTTCATTTAAGCTTCCTCAATGAAGTTTTGTCAATGTACTACGACTTCTTTATTTAATATTTCTCAGAGAAGTCGTGCCATAATGGCACAACTTTGCTTTGTTCAATAATTAACTTTTAATCAAAGTTGTGTGAATATGTCATAACTTCAACTATACACCAAAGTCATGTTGTTTTGCCAAGATTTCAACTAACTTTAAATGAAATATGCCAGCTTTGCATGACTTGTGTTGGATGAAAAAATTTTCAAATCTTGCACCACTTTTGTAATTTGTGAATGGAATTGCACCACACGGGTAAAAAAGACGCAAAGTTGATATAGGAAGAAGATGAAGAGCATTGGAAAGGACTGCGATGTTGGTGTAGGAAGAAGAAAATGAAGTGAAGAAAATAAAGGTAAATAATTCATTTATGGAAATGTAGAAAGAAGATGTTGTATTATTACCAGAGCGTTGGTCTTTGGGCATGGGCTGGAAGTTTTTAGGCCTACTCATTCTTTATTTCGACACTCCAACAAAAGACCTTTTTGTTTTTTGTTTTCCACTCGGTAATTTTCTATCGATTAACAGACTAATCTCAATTATAATATTGAGACCAATAAAAAACAATGTGTGTTTATTATTTAACTTTAAAAATATTTTAAGAAATAAATATTCAGACCACCATTATTCTAATTTAGTTGAAAGTTAACTAAAGTTAGACAAAAATTATTCTCATCAAGGATTGCGCGTGAAAAAAAAAACGATGCTTGAACCATTCAATTTTGGGTTTAATGTATTAACCATTTGTGTCTAATTCATTGATTAAATCTTAATTGCGTAATTTTTATTTTCATATCTTTCAATATTCGGATATTTGATCCTAACAATTTTTTTCTCCAAAATAATTTTTGTCCCTTAATTTTTAATTTTGTTCATAGATTTCTTTATAAACAATTTTGACCTATTAAATTTTAATCATCCGTAACTTTGCTCCACTTTTAGTTTTGAAAATATATTAAATCATTATTAAATTATATTGGGTAATAAGTTTCCGGTATTAATATATTTTTGAAATTCTTTTATCACTAATTAATTAAAATAGAGTCACTTTGATGGGTCTTCGGTTTCTCTCGCATTCATGTACTATTATGGGTAGTAATGTGGGTTTGGTTTGGTGGACCAGTCGGCAGGTCAGCCAAACAAGCGGGGCGGGCCAAGATATCGAGTCTGCTGGCCTGCAAAAACCTAGCATGCATTGCAGTCCACGCAGACTGGGCCACAGTCTGTGCGGGTTGGCTTGCTAGCCCGCATAAAAAAAAAAACTTGCACTTGTGTATATCGGTTACTTTCCTTATAGACTTATATATGAATGTTCCAAATTCTTGTATGAGTGAAAAAGACAAGTATTATATATTTTTGAATGTACTAAAATTTGAATATTACATCTTGTATGTCAAAGTATGAATATAAATATGATGAAAATGTTGAATTATCAATTTATCATCTAACTCTCCAAAATCTTTACTTAATTTTGTGAATTTGTTAAAGTTTCTCAATATGTTGAATATTGAAAATTTTATTATAAAAATTATAAAAAAAAGAAGGCCTGCGACTCACACTTATGCGATGAGGACCAGACTTTTTAGCCTGCATTTTCCGACTCGACCCACATTTTGTAGGGCAAATGCAGGACGAACCTAAACGGACTAGACTGGTCCGCGTTGCCACCCCTATGTACTATTGACCTTATTTCCTCGTGAGAGACTCTTTGACCAGTTCTATCCAAAGCCCAATATAAAATAGCAAAGCCCAATATAAAATATCATCAATGGAAAGTGATCCTTGAAGATTGTATATTCCTGCATTTTACCTTCATATCAATGAAAATATCCTTGGAAAGTTGTATATTCTTACATCTTACCTCCATTAAATCCTGAATCCACTCTTCACCAAACATAAGCTAACATTACACTTAATGTGCCAATTCACCACATAATAAAATAATTTCGTGTTAGAATTTTCTTTCTCAATTATGTCTTTCTATCCATTTGTTGAAGGAGAATAAGTTTAGCATACTTAGAACGACAACTTGCTTATATAATTTAAAAAGATAAATTATACTCAAACATGTGTTCAACAGTAATAAAAATTACAAGTCACAAAATATTTTAAAATTAAACAATATTTCAAATTTTATAATATAAATTGATGTTTTAAAATAGTGTATATATTAATGGAAATCTATTGCGTACTTATATACTTAAGATCAATCAATTGTAAAAGTAGGCAAAGACATGATGTTGAATTTTTTATTTTACTATTGATAACAGTTTTAGAATATTTGTTTTTCAAATGTTTTGATTTAGATGAAAATGTAATATTCAAAATATACATGTGATGATAAAATTGGAAACTGAAATAAAATTATAGTATATTTGGTATTAATATGTGCATAACAAAATTTACAAAAAAAAAAATACAAAAAACAAAATATATTTTTAAAACTAAAACTAACTTATGCATAAGTTAAAATTATAAATTTAGAAAAATTATAAGTGATAAATTTTACGATTTATGTATAAAGTAATTTTAACTTAAAGTAAACTATCTTTTTAATTCTTAAACTATAATGTGATTTGGTTTTTGTTTCTATTTCAAACTGGATGGAATTCTATTTATGTTAGGTCTTCTTAGAAAATGCATGGATGTTGGATGCATTATAAAAGATTAGTAATTTGTAAAAAAATAGCATAAACTACGTTTTATTATTTATTTTTTAACGTAAAGCCGCTGTGAAATTATATTGGTAACAATGCTATTGTAGTTATAATTTTTTTAACTTCTTAACTAAACATTGGTCGGTGTAGAAAAAGAATAACATATTGGTTATTATTTTTGTTTTGGTACTTCAATACTTAAAACTTTAAAATATACAATACCTCAAACGTATTTATTGATCTAACGATATTATCTTAAAAAACTTAAGTTCGGGATAATTTTTTTTTTTTCGTTTTTGTTAGGTTAAGGACCTATTTGAGAAAGCTAATGAGAGAAAAGGGAATATATGGTAGGAACAAATTTTGTTGCATTTTTTAGATGTTCTCAACTTCTAAAAGGGAAGTTCAAGAGAATAAAGAATTTAAAACTTTAGACTTGAGATGGAAAGAAACACTTGGAAAACAAAATCTAACATTTCACCATTATTTGACTCTAGTTTGAGTTAAGCAAATTTTGTGTTGGTTTGAAGAGCCAGCAAGAGCACGAAATGGACAACCACAATCTCAAAGATTCACTTTTAAATATAGATAGACACTATCCCACATTCCCACCATTTTTCCTCTTACTAAATCCAACAACAAAAAACCAATTTTTGGCACACCACACATGATGCTAAGTGGTTGGACCTTAGGCCATAAGCATGCACAAATGAATGACCCTTATGTGGTTTGAAATTTGTAGCAGCTACATTTTTTGTTATGCAGCAGAAGCAAGATTCTTTGACACTTAATTTCATCAGCTATCTTTTAGAAGCATGGTTGACAAAAAAAGTTGTGAGGACCACACTTTGCCACTACAACACAGCTTTTGAGCCAATATTTGAGGCTCAAAACTAACACTGAGGAAAAAAGAGGCTCTTTCATTTTGAAGAGTGCAGTGACTTTAAGAAATGTGGTTATGGTTGCATTGTACACTGTCCCTCTTTCTTGGCAAGGAATCCTTTAGAATCTTGTGATGATCAAGTTCCACATTTGAAATAATGATGACAAGACAATTTAGGTGTTTAGGTCATAAAATGTTGCTTTAAGAAAGTGAAGAGTCTAAACCATGATTAGATGTAGGAATTCAAGGATTTAAGTGGGTCAATCATGGTGATAAGTACAAATGGATCATTCCAATTATTCACATTATACAAAACAAGAGATCATGATGATGAATTTTATTGGGCAAACTTTAGTGCCTATATCATGAGAGACTCATTTAGCCTTTCTAGCAAAAGGTGTTTCAACCAAATGTGTATAATACCAATTGCAACATACATGTTGCTCTTCCATAACTTTCCTCTCATAGAATATCTGTGGGGTCTTATACAGATACTGGAATCTCTTACTGCTCCACTACCTACTTAGGGTATATTCTATGGAAAATGGTTAAGACTTCAAATACTAGTTGTGATAGATGTTCAATTTCCGTAAGGGATCACCTAAAATAAAACAAGATTTGGACATAATTAAGATAAATGTGCATTCAAAATTTGTTAGGTAAGACATTGTGTGGTGAGAGGTTCTCTTTCTCCTCCATTACCCACCTAGCTAGTAGTGGGGGCGTGAACAAATGCTCTTAAAATTAGGTTCCTCACTTTCAACAACGTGGGGTAATGAATAATTGAATTCCTAGGTTATTGGTAATTAAGACTTTTTTTGTGAAATATTTCTTTCAATAATAATAAAGTGTTGATATTAACATCAAGGTGGGCGTGCCGGAGTGGTTATCGGGCATGACTAGAAATCATGTGGGCTCTGCCCGCGCAGGTTCGAATCCTGCCGCTCACGTTTTTATATTTTTTTTTTTGAATAATTGTTTATTTTCACTTAATCAGGTAATTATTGTGTTTGTATCACAAGTGAATTTCTTTTTTAAATGTTTGAAAGAGTAAATTTAGAAGATTAATAAGTAAACTATTAATTTATTTTAGTAGTTTATAAGTTGGGTTAATCAATATAAAAGTGTTGTATACCAAGATATGTCGTTTTCGGAATTACAACTTAATTAAGCTGCTTTATACTTCATAATTTTATTATTATTATCCTTTATATTTTGATATATTTTTGTTATTTTTATTTTTTTTTACCTAGTATTACTTATTTTAATTTTATAGAACAAATAATTATTATGCTATTTTTAGTATTTAGTGGATTGCTTTTTATTTTGTATGTGATTACAAGTTAGAAAATATTTAATATTATAACTTAAAGTTATTAACGTGTCATTATGTTATTCAAAAACTACACTTAATTAAAATTGTAAAATTAAATTCAATGTAATGTCATTTAAATTAAAAAATAAATAAAAAATCATGAAAATAAATAAAAATTGAATTTGATTAATAGTTATTATATTAACTAGTTTAAATAAAATGAGTTATCCAAATAAAAAAAAACGTTTATACAACTTTTAAGAAAATAAATAGAACCAAACTAATAAAAAGTTTAACTACTTTAGAAAATCTATAATTATAAGCACAAAATAATTTATTTATTTAATACAAATTATATAATTATGTAACTTCATGTCATTTTATATTTACCAACTAATGTAGTAAATACTTCTCATCCAATAAACACAAATTTAAAACTTATAAGGTAGTAAACAAGTTATGTACTATCATCTTACTTATCACGTAGTTTTGTCAAACATTCTTTTAAGTTAAACAATATATTTTTAATTAATAAATTTTGATTTTAACCAAATGGATTATGAAATACTATTTGGTTTTTAAGAATACTGAAAAAAAAGTTTACACCTGTCTATTTATATGGAAAAAAAAATATGATTTTGAGCATTATTTTAATTAAAATTTTATCTTTAAAATTTTGAATTGAGTTAGACATTGAACTTTTAATTAACAAATTATGTTTTTTTTTTCTCATTGTTACGTTATCATTACAGACCATTGCATGTTTTTAAATAAAATAAAATCACAAACATACACTAGTAGAAAATAAAGTATAAAGTATGAAAGAAAATTTAAGAAATACTCAAAAAATTGTTGGACATTACTAATTGGATAAAGAGTTTTTAGATTTTAAACCTATTGAGAAAACTTTGGTAATACTCTTGGAGAGATACAATTTTTTTTTTTATTATTAGAAAACACAAAGAATCTATCTATAATTACTTTGACAGAAGTGATACATAACTTAGATGCATAAAAGCAATCAATATTAGTGAAAAAAGACCATGCACTTGAAGGTATTTACTTCATACTAATCAAAGTGTTTTGAAAATTAAGAACTAAAAAAAGAACAAATCAACCAAAATAACAATACATGAGTTTTTCAATCTTGTCACTGTTGTAAGGAAAATATCACCAACATTGCAAAATTTCACAAATGTGGTCAATTGGGACATGTGGAAAAGACATGAAAATTTCAACTTCTTAAGAAGATGTTAAAGATTGTAGAAGATGAATGAGAAGATAAACTACTTCTTGCAATGTCATGTGCTATAACTAACAAATCTACAAAATATTGGCTTATAGATAGTGGTTTTAGAAATCATATGACTCTTGATTAAGAACGTTTCAAAGAGCTTAATAAATATAATATTTGTAAAGTAAGAATAGGGAATGAAGAATAACTGGTTGTGAAAGGTACAAGAATAATTACAATTCAAACTATTTAGGTGTCAAATTATCTTTTATGTCTTAAATATTTCTAGGATTACTCAAAATTTATTTAGTATTACTCAATTGTTAGAGAAAAGTTAGGAAATGTCATTCGAAAATAAACTTTATGTTGAGATGACAAAATAGACCAACCTAATTCGTTTTAGCCCAGCTCGCCCTTGGCCTATCAAAAATAGACCGGGTCGGACTGACTCGCCACCAAAAACAGGCCATGAATTGTAACCTGCCCTACCATAAGATAGGTAGCCCGCCACCTTTTTTTTCTTAATTTTTTATTTTTGAAAATTGTTTATATACATACGTATAAATAAATATTAAAATCATATTTAATCATATAAGTATTTTATAAGAATTTGGATAAATTAAAATAATTATTATATTTATATGTTAAATCACTCTATTATAACTATTAATTAGAACTTAATTTGTAGGTATTAATGATTTAAACTACAATGTTATTAATATTTACATCTTTAAAAAATATAATATATAACATTTAATTTTTACTTTAAGAAAAAAATGAACAAGTGAGTTTGGGTGGGTGAACCTACCTTTGGCACACCAATTTAGGCGGATCGGGCCAAAACAAACTATTGAGTTGAAAATTCCAACCTGACTCGCTTTGGTGGGCTAGCAGGTGGTCCATGGACCATGACCTAATTTGCCACTCTCAACTTTGTGGGATTAAGATGATTAAAGATGTAGACAACCAAGGAATATTTAAAATTCATGTGAAAGACAAAAACTATGATTTTGATTTGATGAAAGAGGAATTGGTTACAAATGAATAGAATAAAAAAGAATGATGAAGACAAAAAAAAAATAATAGTTGTCACTTAAAGAAGTTTGATGTCCTAGAGGGACAAATAGACAAAAACAACATTCTAATAACCATCAACGGTCCAATGTCACTACAATGAAATTCACAATAGATAAAAAAGATGATGGTGATAGAAAAATAAATATAATATATATATATATATATATATATATATATATATATATATATGTAGTATATGAATAAATTAAAATAATAAACTACTCTAGACTAACTCCTATATTTTAGTTCAATTTCGCATAAAAATTCAGGAACTAAAAACATACTTAATCTTTCTTTTATTAATATACTAGTTGATCTCAATGAGTAAAACTACAGTTGACGACGTTCAAATTTCACTATATACTAAATTGAATAAAAATATTCTTACATGTCATTTTTTTCTTAAGTATATGGTTAGGAAAAAGGGTCAGGCCTAACGGGCAAGCCTACCAACCCGCTCCAAAAATGTCAGGTCAAGATAAAGTTTTCAACACACAAATTCGATGCAGCTCGACGCGCTAAGCCCGTGAACCCATCGGGCTAGCCTGCGGGTCAAGCCGGGCCAACCCGTGGCCAAATTTCGTAAAACAAATTGGAACATCACTTTTATGGTTTGAATTGTGGATTGAGATTTTATGGTTCGAATTAGGGAATTGGTTCGAATTTTGTGGTTACAGGAACTACAATTTACAGTTTAACGTTTGTTCTAAATGGAATTGTAATCCAAATATTGGAACTTGAGAGGTGATATTTGTTTGGTCTTGACATGCAGTAAAACCCAAAAAATGGAAAGGACTACTTTTGCTCCATCATTGAAAGAACTTGAGTATAGAGAAATTTTGAGCATGCATTTCTTGGAAGCGTACAAGCACATATTGGAAATAAATGTGAAAGAAACTTATTCCAATTTTCTTTGCTTGGAGAAGTTTAGAGCTTGTTCGAATTTTCTATGCATCATTCTTCGTATTTCCAAAACTATGAAAGAAAATAAGGGAGGAGTGACAAGCTCGTGAGCCCAACAAGCCCCATTGACGGGACGGGTTGAACATCTCAATCTGCTTTCATACTCCGGGTTAGCTCGACTCGACTAGATTTTTGCGGATCAAAAACAAAATAGGCCTAGAAGAAATGGTTTGACCGATTTTGCCATTCTTACTTAAATATATTTGCCTCTGACCTTGATCACCCTTCTATCTTCGGTTTAAGTCAATTTTAAATAATTATCAAAAAGACTTTATAGTTTTGCTGGTATTATAGTGTTAGTTTGTTCATTTTCACATATTCACGTAATTATTATGTTTCATAACAATCGATTATATTTAAAATGTTTAAACTGATTTAAAAAAATATTTTTAATTAATATTTTTTATTTTGACAAAATAAACTATTGAAATGTCACGTGGAGTTTAAGAATACTGAAAAAAATTTCAAACTATCTATTTATAAAAAAAAGGAAAAAAAAAGGTTTAGGAGTTTGAGAATTATTTTAAAATTGAAAATACTTTTTAAATTTGGAATTATTAGTAACATATTTATTCAATAAAATTCGTAACAAAGGTGTGGGCGTGCCGGAGTGGTTATCGGGCATTACTAGAAATCATGTGGGCTCTGCCCGCGCAGGTTCGAATCCTGCCGCTCACGCTTTTTTGCTTTAAGTTAAACTTTGTTCTTCAATTTTTTATATGGATACATCGTGTTTCATGCATCGGTTTGTATTTATTTTTGGAAGTGGTGATTATGTGTATAAATTTTTATTTTTAAGTTTTTTTTTTGTATTTTTTTTAATTTGTTTAGACATTTTAATGTTTTGATTCGGTAATCACATTATTTTATTTTATTTTCAAATATTACTTTTTTGGTATAATTTAGTTAATAAATCAAACTAATCATATTAATTGAATGTAATTCGAGAAAATTAAAGAAGATACTAAAAAGGATATTCTTAATAAAATAAAACATATTCAATAAAGTGAAGAAAATATATGATTAAGAATATGAGTAGTAATTACCACATGTGAGGGTGAAAAATAAAATTTAGCTTCGTACAAGTAAATCAATATAATTTTCATTTTAAATTGGCTGAAATTGAACTTCAAAAGTTTTGTAATTATAGTTGTAAGTGTGTTAACAAATGTTAATAGTTGTAAATGAAAAAAGGAACTATCAATAACTAGAAGGCAAAATGAGCTTGAAATTTCTACGATCAGAAAGTCAATGTAATAATGTTTATCAATCAAGTTGAAAATGTACATTCTTAATTTTCTGTCATTTTTTTCGAGTAAGATAGTTGTATCTTTAGGGTACTAATGTCTTACTTTTAACATGTATTTTGTAACTATCGATTGTTAAAAAATCATGATTTTCTTCAGTTCAAGGTTATCTCAATAATAATAATAATAATATAAAATGTTTCCTTCAAAAAAGAGTTCAACTCTTTAATTAGTGACAGATCATCAATAAAAATTGTTTTTGAGTCAAAATCTTTATATGAATGTATAAATTTTTTTAGAGATACCAAATAAATAAAATACATTAAAAAATATTAAAAGTTTTAAAAGATAATTTAAATTATTTATTAGTTTATATAAATATAAAAAAAAAGTTGGGGGACCAAGGCCCCTATGTCACTAAGAAGATCTGCCTTTACCTTTAACGAGAGTGATTTTTATATGTAAATGCTTTTACCATTAGACTAAAAGATATAGTTCATAGTTTGAGTGTAACTCTTTTACCAACTCTAGTATCAAAATTTGATATGACATGACCAATTTAATTTCTAGCATGAGACAATTGATGTACATATTGAATTCTTCAATTATAACCCAGTCCATCTAACCTATCTACAAGATAATTTGTGCAACTCACAACACATACATTTTTGCGTTATCATACACATAAGTCCACTTTTACAATGATATTTTATCTATGCTTGAAATGACTTGTGAGAACTCATCTCAGTCATTAATTTGACTGAAGAGTTATTTGTTTAATTTCATAATCTCTATCTATATAACAAATGAAATTACTTCAATATTTTGTAATTGTCTAATAATGTGCAAATTTTGTAAGGAAAGTTAATATATTTATCGATGTTCACTTCAACTTAATTTTTCTCAAACTTTTGTTGAATTTGAATGCAATATGATGTATGTAGTACAATGAGCGTAAGAGATTTTTAAAAATTGTAATGTTGACACTTTAGTTGTTAAATTTTATTTTCTCTTTCAACTTGTCAAATTGTAATGTTGACACTCTAGTTGTTACTTTATTTATTATCATCCATAAATTTAGACGAGTGTGTTGAAAGATCCATGTCAAACTATGATAATTTGTAATTTCTATAATTAAACTTTAATTTGGTCTAATAATTTATTTTAAATGAGTTTATAACAATTTCAATAATTTGGGCTGAATCTAAAATTTGGTGATGTGGAGAGAGAATGATACAAAGAAATCGTGAGGTACTTCAATTTGTTTATCCTACAATTATTAATTTTTTGTTGAAAGATGCTCCAATTATCCATTGACATGAAAAAAAGAAAAAAGAATAGTGAAAGTATTAGTGAAAGACGAAGGAAAAACATGGAAAAGCTTTTCCACAACATTATATATGGTCTTGTGTGTTGGACCTCATCATTTTCCGGTCCTTGTGGAAGTTCAACTAACAAGAACAAAATAGAAAAAAAGAGATATATATGAATTTTTCCTTGAATACTTACTTCTACATTGGACTTACATGAGAAGGTCAACTTCCCAAAAAAGAATTGTGGCACTTGTGAGAGAGAAGCAACTAATTAATGTGAATAGCATGAGTTAAATCATATGTTTTCTACCACATACAATGTAGTTACATCAAACTTAGAAGTGGAGCTCCATAAAGTTTCTCTTTTTTGGTTTATGGGAATGGGACCCAGTAAAACTCTTTGCCTGATCCCTCATATTCATAATTTTTTCTTTAGGACCATCTTCAGATTCTTCATTTTATAGGCCATAGCAAAGGCAATTATTGATACTAATTGCCCATTTCTCACTAATGTTACTAGCCCATTGCAAAGTTGTTCTATCCAAAACACAGTCATATATATATATAATTCATGCACAGAATGCACCATATTACTGAGTTTGCTCACTTATAAAGTTGATGTATATAGCATACCACATAAAGCTGGTCACAAGTTGACTTTATTTTCCCCAATTGTGGCTTCCTTTTACAATATCATCTTCCAAATATCTCCATTCACAAAACCAACATAATCATTGCCATTTTGTTTCCGATGCCAACTTGAATTAAGAATGCAAAAAATGTGTTGGAGCTTATCGAAATTCTTATATCAAACAATTTCATAATACAAGTAGAATATAAATATCATTTTATAAATTAATTTTATGAAATTAAATTAAATTTAAAATTCACTTCTAACAAATTTTTAACACGATGATACAACGGTTTCAAGTCCTGTCAAAGTATCAAACCTGCCTTCGGAACCAACTACTAAATCTTGGAAGGTCTAATTTAGTAATTGTATATATTTTCTTATTATTCTTGAACATTTCCTACAGAATAACAGAAACAGAGGGAACTTGATTATAGTTTTTGATTTCTACGTTTATGGATGTAACAGAGGAAGGAGTGCGAATCACATATAAGAAATGGTGATAAAGGTGTGTAAGTGTAAGTGAGAACCAGATTTTGAAGGTTTGGCCAAAGGAACAATGGACGGCTAAGAAGAAAGAAAAGTATCGTATGCCCCACAATTTTTAATCAATTCCTCTTTATCACTTTATGTCTCACTCCTTCAGTATTCACTATGATTCATCAAAATCTATATATCTTATTAACACTTTTCTTTATTTAATATAACTTTTTGCTTTTCATGTAATTATTTTAAGAAAAAAATTATACATGCATATTCATCCTTATCCAATTAAACAACTGTTAAACTATTATTCATACCAATGCCGACATGCAAAACTTTTAAAAACGTTGAAGCATCTTCTACTTGGTTTCAACTTTTAGTGTTAATTAACAATGTTCACAGATTTTCCACCAAAACAGGACAAACTTATAATCACATGCTCAGTTTCCGCGTCTATATATGTTACTATACCTATATATATAATATGTATCTAGAGGTGTTAAATGGAGAGTTTAATAAAACAAATTACTCAACAAAGTGTTAACGTTACTTTATCAGTATTTTAAATGAATTTGTAATTTTCAAAGTTTAATTTCGCCTGTATTGGTTTACCGTTGGAAGTCCTATCTTAATTAGAGATGAGATAAGACTAATTTACAGGATGCAATCCTAATCTTACAAATTGATTTTACGAGGTTGAATTAGTATTAAACTCACTTCTAATCGTTACTCTTTACTCTGTCAATATTATTATAGTTATAAAATTAAATATAAATAATTTTTATATTTTTTTATTTTAAAATAGTTTTATAATTAGAAAATGATTAAGTTTGAAAATATAATTAGATGAAAAAACGGTCAAATGTAAAGAAATAGTCTTTTAAAAAATAATTATTTTAATTTTAAAAAATTATTTAAAGATAGAATTGAAAAACAAATATGAAAAAAAAAACCTCTTCATAAATAATTATAGATAATATCATTTTAGATTTTCAAAGTTTTAGAATTATTCTCCTTAGAACTTTAGATTTTCTTTAAAGATTGAAAAATATATCTTGTTCAATTTAATCTCCTCTCTCATATTAATTTAAAATTATTTCATATCTCAAATTAAAATTTATATTTTTTAAATATAATTTGATCACCAAATTATTAAATAAATTTAATAAAATTTGATATAAATAATAATGATAATGTAAAATTACAATGTAAAACTTAAATTGGTTATAATAGATTTTAAACTTAATTAATAATTTAGTCTTAAATCTCATGATTTATTTTTTTATGTTTCTCTTGACTTAATTAAATTTCAATACTTTTAATATAAAATAAATTTGATCATATCAATTTAATTGGCATTAACTTTATTTAAAAGTACCATATGTGAAAATTTGAAAAAATTGTGTCATGTTTATAATCAGAAGGTTCTAAAGTAAAAAATAGCAAATTTTGACGATCATGTTACATCAATATAATGAAAGGAACCAAATTAATTTATTTAAAAAAATAAAATTTAATTGAGTAAAAAAACATAAAAGATAAAAATAAATCGTAAATTTAAATATGAAGATTAAATTACTGATCTAAGTGTTAATTTTATTAAAAATATCTTACAGGATAATATTAAATAAAATTTGAAATTCAATATTAGATGAAAAGAATCTTTAGTCATTCATAATTGCGTGTGATATTATAATTCAGGAGCAAATGATAGAGAAGATCATGTTATATATAATAAACCATGCTTCTATTTGGCCATTCTAATTCAGTTAGGTATGATATTATACAACCTAATTTTATTCATACTCCTTTTAAAAAATATTCCTCCTTAATTCAGATGCATATATAATAAAATAAAAGTGCTAGTCATAGGTATTGTTTAATTGATTTGATCAGAATATTAACTAAAATCTAACAACAAAGATTAAGATTATATAAACTATAATTAGCAATTATGTTCTTACACCAGTTAACTTTAAAGAGATATATAAGGAGTCAATTTTAGAATATTGAAATAAGAAGATCTCTCTGTCTCTCTTTATATTCTCTTATCTTTCAAAACGATTTGAAATTTATCAAAATTTCACTTAAAAAAAAATTAATATTTTCAGAAATTGTAGTGACTTTGAGAATTATAAAAACTGCTCAGCAGCTACAAAACAAATCGAAAGACACAATTAAGCTCTAATATAAGTAGATTAATTAACTTTACGTGTACATATAAATGCTTAAAAAAATCTATTAAAGACAAATAAAAATGAATGAAAAGAATAATGTATTAGTTGATTACTTGAAGAAGTTGTGAGCAGAGAAAAATCAATAATGGTAAGAATCTGTGGCACATTCATTCAATCTGTTGGTGTGGCTTGTGCTTGCACGAGAAGAATTGATAGCATTGGCCACCATTCTCCAAAGAAAAGGACAATTCCACATTTTTTTTTTCAGAAAAATTTAATAACGTGTTTAGTCTTTGCACGACTTCTATGCTGTCGATTAAGAATAACATTTTCTGCACAAATCTCTATACTTTAGTGGAAGAATATAATCAGTATTCATCTTACTCATGTGAGTAAGGATTCATTTTTGTCCAATATTTAGCATCAAAGAATAGGTTGCTGTATACTTTCTCTTTCTCCTGCTAACACTTAAAAGTTAACCAACAAAACCAAAAATATCACGAGACCTTTTCAGGGAAAAGTTATTCAATATTTTCTTTTCGAGGCAAAAAATTCCTGTACAAAATTGGTTTATTTCCAACTTAATTTTACAAATTAATCTATAAGGTCATAATTAAAAAATATAAATTTTAAACTTAATTTAATTATTATAAAATCAAATCATAAAATTTGTACAACCTTATATATTATCAATCTATTTTTTCTCTAGTTAATGTAGGATTTCTATCATCCTTGTTCCGGTACACTCAATAAGTCCTACATCGCTTAGGAGTCGAGGTCAAACGAAGTTTATATACTCCTATCTCCCTTTACCCTTCAAGACCCTTTTTAAAGACAAAACCTTAATGGAGCTCAAACGCTTCAAAGCGAATAATACCTTGGTAACGCGGTCATCGTTCCTAACGCTGACTGCCAGAACTTCCCTTGCCCTCGACTGTGGGGGCTTGTTCCAGTACACTCAATATTATCGTATGATATTTCGACAATAATTTGATAGTAAATAATACAATATGTCCAACAAATAACAAATAACAAATCTCAATAAAATAAGTTTCTACATAAGTCGAATATCATATTAAAAAACAAACTTTTTATATATTTATTTACATACTGTAAATTTATTTTGTAGAATTTTCAGAGATAATGATTAAATATTGGCTAGTGATAAGAAAAATTTAAGGAAAAGAAAATGAAGAAGGTAGTGTTAGGAAATTGGAAAAATTGTTTGGCAAAAGTAGGAAAATTAGAAGGAAGTTGCAGTTGTAGTGTGAGAAGTTGGTGGTTTGAGGTAAATTGTGTCATGTGTTATGTTTGGTCACATTATCCTTTACCTTTGCATAAAGGTACTAACCTTTTTTTCACCATACACTTCACCCAACTTATTTTCCTTTCTTTGTTCTATCTAACTCTAGACTAGGATGCTCTTTTCAAATGTTCCACGAGGTTTATTTTTTATATTAGATGTAACCGACATTCATGATGCCTTTAATTCTTTTAGGACAATACATTCATTACAAAAAGTCAAATTTTACTTTCAATTTTTAATAAAATAGCTACATTTAATTATAATTATACTTATTTGCTAAAAGTGAGAAAGATGAAAGTAAAATGAAAGGTAAAGTTGAAAATAAATAACAACTTGATATTGTAAGGGTTAAAATTTTAATAAAAACATTTTAAAAATTATTGTTAAATAGGATTAGTGTGATTCGATATATGTAAGTCGGGTTAGATTACCATGTGTTATGTTAAAGATGAGTTAACTCAATCTGATTCATTTTTGTTGAGTTAAAAATTTTATAATCGGGTTGATAAATTGGTGAGTTAACTCATTTAATTATATTTTGTTCCTTCAATTTGTTTCACATTTTATTGTTGTGTAATTTAAAGTCAATTAACTTAACTAAGAGTGTCAAAATTGAGTTAACTTAAGTTGATTCATTTATTAGTCGGCCAAAATATTTTAACTTGACTCGACCGACAATAGATTAGTGGATTAGACAAGTCAACTTTTTTCTTGTTGTACAATCAAAATGTTAACTTAATTCACAAAAACGTTATTATAAAGATAATAAGTGAAAATAAAAGTGTTTGGACAAATAAGTCAAGCATCAAAGTCATCGTTCAAAACATTATTGAATATCATTTTAATTTTTAAAATGGCCAAATTATCAACTGCATAATTAGAAGTACTAAACAATTACTATAACAAAAAAATTGATAAAAAAAGATAAAAGGGTTATTATTGGTGGATTACAAGTCAACTTATCTCCGACTCAGCTTGAACTTATTTAACTTGAGTTAAGTTCGATTAGTTTCAGCTTGACTTACATTTTATTTTTTTAAATTCAACTTTGCTTGAACCAGTAGTGAGTCTAGTTGGCTCACATATTTTAATCAATTTTTATACTCTAAACTCAACCCACATATTTATAGCAGTACATGGTGTTCACCTATATATTTAACAAAATATTAACCACAATTACAATATGAAATTATAAAGATGACAATAAATTAGAGTGTTAACTATATAATGGGAGAAACAAATAAATTAAGCATTCAAACCATTTAAATACTATTAAAAATGCTGAACTTTGAAAAAAAGAAAACTAAATTATTAACTTATATAATTAAAAATAGTAAATAATTATAACTAAACTATGTCTTGAGTTGTTTCTAAACATTGGGAAATGCTTTTAAAACTTGGTCCTCAAGATTAAACAACGAAGGAATATGATTCTAGATATAATTTTATATCTCTTGATCATTTTAAACACTAATCCTTCATGCACATCTTTTGTAAAAAAAAACTAATAAATTGATATTTTCTCATTAAGGTTTATAATTAGTTTAGAATTAGGAGCAGTGAACTTATTGTGTGAATATTGGAGTTGTGTTCAAGATATATTGGTTGGAAAATGTGTATTGAGTTGAGTTCATGAAATCTAACTTCGGTGAATCTTTATCTTAATTAAGTGTATAATTTTAAGTTTGTATCACTTGAATTATCAATTAGAAACTTAAGTAGTAATGTTTGTGCATGTATAATAGATGTCACCATTTATATATAGGACCATCGATTCTCAATTTGACTAATAAAATTCAAAGTTATATCAAAGGACATTCAATACACAAATATCCAAAGTTACTTTCACTCCACAAATATAATAAATTAATATACATTTTGTGCTGTACAACTTATGTCTGTATTCAAATAGAAAATTGAAAATGAATTCAAATTAAATTACTATACGTATATTTCGGGCTATTATTATGTACTTGAAACTTACACGTGCAATCCAAAGTATTCGTGTACAAAAAAATTTGGTCATTAAAATAACGAAAAGAATATTTTTCTGTAATACATGCATAGTGGTCCTGCTCGGATTCTATCCGAAAGAGATAGCTATGTATATACACATAAGAAAAAACACACTAAATTATGTGTTTATTATTTATATGATGCTTATATCTGAATTAAAGATACTTATATGGTTGAAGAAAATCCCCAAACAAAGGATATGGAATTGGTCTTAACACATACTTTGGAAAAAGAAAAACAGAATCGATGCAAGTAACGAAAAATTGGAAGCAGGTGAATTTGTGTACTGGGAGTGAAAATTCCTTGTTAAATACGGCAATGGTTGAAACCAAATTTCAATGTAAAGAATGATTCGACGTGAAGTGATGAAGGTGATGGTGGCAGGAGTTGGTGAGCGAAAATAATTTTGGTGATGTCATGAGTGGGGGTTGAAGGTGATTTGAGTCTTCTTCAACTTAAGCATAGAGTCTCGTAGAAGTCTTATGAAATGGTAACATGAGTTGAAGAAATACCATAGTGGGACCTGTTGAAAAGAAGTGTCCAAATTTGTAAGAAGAGTGTGTAGTATAATATTAGGTGAACCGTATACTAAGGCTATCCCTTCTCGTGTTTTGGTTTCTGAAATTACATCTCATATTTGTTGTTATCCTCTTGTACTTTACCGCACATAGGTGCCATCTTGTTTTATAGCGGTTTTGCAGACGTGTTCATTACTGGGGCAGGGCTTGGGGACTCTCATAAAACCCATCATTGCTCATACCATTCAACACACTCTTCTCTTTTCTTCTCTTCTCTCTTCTCTTCTCTTCTCTTCTCTTCAAATGGACCCTAATGAAGTGCAGCATTCTCATTGCCTAGAGATGACCATGGAACTGCACCAGGTTGTTCCACCACCCCACAAGACCACTCTCACCAAACTCAAAACCAGGCTCAAGGAAACCTTTTTCCCTGATGACCCTCTTCGTCAATTCAAGGGTCAACCACTCAAGACAAAGCTCATTCTTGCAGCTCAATATCTCTTCCCTATTCTTCAATGGGGTCCTAAGTACACCTTCAAACTCTTCAAATCTGATCTTGTTGCTGGCCTCACTATTGCTAGCTTGGCCATCCCTCAGGTTTCTTTCTTCTCCATTCTTTCACTCTTTTCCATGGTTGCTTAAAAGCAAAGACTTTTTATATATCTTCTGCATGATCATGGAAAAAATAATATTCACTCATATTCAATCTTATAATATACAGGGAATCAGTTATGCTAAGCTTGCAAATCTTCCTCCGATCGTGGGACTTTGTGAGTAGATTGATTGAACTCTATAGTTTGTGGTGATCTGTGTGCTGTATGTTAACCAGTTGTATTGCATAACTCAGATTCCAGCTTTGTTCCGCCGCTTGTTTATGCTGTTCTTGGGAGCTCGAGGGACCTAGCTGTAGGACCTGTGTCGATTGCTTCTCTGGTGCTGGGATCGATGCTGAGACAGGAAGTGTCTCCCACAGCAGACCCGGTTCTGTTCCTTCAACTAGCTTTCACTTCAACGTTTTTTGCTGGTCTCTTTCAAGCCTCACTTGGGATCCTAAGGTGGTAATATGAAACCATGCTGAAAATTTGTTGCAATATGTGAAAGTGTTCTGATGTGTTATTAATGATTGCAGACTCGGTTTCATAATTGATTTTCTGTCCAAGGCCATTCTGATTGGGTTCATGGCTGGAGCTGCTATTATTGTCTCCCTGCAACAGCTTAAGAGTCTGCTCGGAATCTCACATTTCACTAATCAGATGGGCCTGATTCCTGTGATGACTTCTGTTTTCCATAATATACACGAGGTTGGTTCCCCTTTAACTTTTGCTCATAAACACACGCGCACACAGAATTTCAATTCTGATAACTGTTCTTGTCTTTAGGCTAGAATCGATTTTACCGCTGTATTATTATCTCAGGTTTTGTTTCTGTGGTTTTTCTGCAGTGGTCATGGCAAACGATACTGATGGGGATTTGCTTTCTAGTGCTACTACTATTAGCAAGACACGTTGTATGTTATTCTCTTCAATCATTTCTTTCTCTTTCTCTGTTTTTTTTTTAACTTGCACTTTTTTTTGTCTTACTACATTTATCACAATCACTTTAAGTCTAAAGAAACCATTAACTTCCATGAAATAAGACAAACACCATTAACACAACTACTGTACATTATATATGTAATATAGTTTCACATGCACCAATTGTCAAACACATGGTCTGGGCTCAGGTTTGCATTGCATCCCAGCAACCACTGACACACTTCATTCACAGTCATAGTCATAGATAGGTGTGATCATTTCTTAAAGTTCACCCACAATCACTGTTTTCATTAACTCCTTTTAAATAAAATCAATGTATTCAATTGTTTTCAAATTTAAAACAAAACTATTTAATATGATATAGCAATGAAATTCTTAGGAAACTGTTTCCATTAGTACATAATATTCATATGTTTAATGCATTTTTACACTTAAAATATCCATGCTATATATTTTCATTTCTAAAACTATTTTGTATATATTGCTTTATTTGGTTAGCGGAAACAATCCCCTAGTATAATATAAGGGATACGAGTGTTGCAATATTATGAATTTTTGAAGATTTTGGTAAGATTGAAAAAATATTCTTAAATTTCTGAAATATATATTTCTATATATAGAGAGAAATAATGTTGGACAAACTAGTCATCCCACACAAATTTTATCATCTATTACTTGTACAAAATATTAAATAAATAGTAAATGCATACAAGTAAAAATGTAGTCAATAGTCTTACGTTAAAATATATTTAAAATGTTGTTTAACAAATAAAACATATTATATATAAAGTAGATTACGAATTATTATATAACATAAATTTGTTGAATAATACTTTATTTCTTAAAGGTTATCTGAATATTAATGGATAAATAAAAAGTGGATAGTTCTCTTGAAAATATTAATAATATATTGAAGAGATTAATTAACACAAATATTTTTTAATCATTAAATATTTTATAAAAAATAACTGAAATTAAATGCACTTGATAGTGTATCTGTAATTCTTTTAATATGTTATACATAATTTAATAATTTAATTAGTTAATTAATAGATATTTTAAAGATGATTTTCAAATATTCATTGTATTTAATAGTTTTCCTAAAGCTAAATATTCATTTAATAATGTATTAATTAAATATCTTATTTCATTAAATAATTACATTAAGAAGATATATTAATTTAAATGCATTTGATAGGATATAACTGTAGATTTTTTTTAATATGTTATATATTATATTTAACATTTTTTAAAAGAAGATAAATATTCATTTAATAATTTATTTATTAAATGTCTTATTTGATTAAATAATTACATTAAGAAGAAATACTAATCTAATTCATATATACAAGTTTTTGGGATATATGTTCTGAAATAAAATAAAAAAAACATTTATGTATGAGAAATCAATCGTATTTTAATGAAATTTTAAAGTGAATTATGTTAAATATATTTAACATAAAGAAAATTAAATAAATAGATGTATATTGTAAATAATGAAATGATACTTTAAAATAAAATATATGCTCTACTTTCAAAGCTAATAATTGGAAGTTTAAATGACTTCATAATCACTTTATAGTTGTTTGTGTTTATATTATTGGATTTGTGCCCAGAAAATAAAATATAAGTTTTTTTTTTTTTTATAAAATAGATAAATTATACTTTGACCTTTAAGATATAGTTATAACTTTTGACGTAATAACAGAATTAATAATTAAATTGCAAGAGTTTTATCATTTTATTTATTACAAAAAATAAACATAATTATTATGCAAAAGATAAAAACATAATTTTTTACATAATGTTAGGCATCCTATGACATCAAACATTAATTATAATATTAATTGTTGTGAAATCAATTGTGATTTTTACTTTAAAGTATAGATATATGTATGTCATATTAATTGTGTAAAGCAATAATTATAAAATCATTTTATCAAGATAATTCAGAAATTCTTATTTTTGAAGTTAAATGTTCACTAAAGCTAAGAATGTTACACATTCTTATGCTTGCATTTTATATAGATAAATAGTTCTTTATATTACCCTTACTTTATTAAACAAAAAGTATAGTATAGTTTAGGATTATAGTCATGATTACATTAGTTAATATACTTTATGTCTTTATATTATGATTGAACACAAATAAAAACAAAAAAATTAAGATTAGAATTTCTTTATGTATTTTTGAATTGTTTTTTTCAAAAGTCAATTTTCACCTTTTAATGCGAAACTAACCTTATATCTCCTAATTAACTATTTATATATTTTAAGTTTTTAATTAATTTTGTTAATTGTTTTTAGTTTACAAAATAAGAAATTTATTTATTTTTATTTTAGTTTTTTTTTCAGTGGGTTAATATGTCAATTTGTAGGAGAAGTCATGATTTTTAATTTATTAGTAGGAAGCAAGTCTAGTCTAGTAATGTTTAATTAGTTGGTGAAGAATACACTAAAATGGATCAAATGACTTAATTTTCACTATTACTTCTCAAAACACAATTTATTATATTGTTCTTTTAATGAAATTTTGTTGTATAATATTTTTTTAAATAAAAAAAATAAAAAAAATAGATGACTTACTAACCATGTCTTTTTATTAGCAAACTTGAAGAATATCTTGATAATAACACTACAAAGTTGATGAGACAACAATAATAAGATTTTTCAATTTTATAATGATAAGATTTTTTCTCATTAATTTTAGAATGGCAAGATTAACTCGTTAAAATAAAGTTTTAGGCTGTAATGAAAAATTTTAGAAATTCAATTAGTGTAAATATTAAATTTTTATATGAAATTAAAATATTAACTGCATATTAACAAATAGAAACTTAGTTAATAATATACTTATATTTTTATCAATTTTTTTCCCGAAATGTTCAAAACTAAACGAATTTTTATTATAAATTGTCAAACTAATTGAAATTGAAACAAAAATACTATAAATTGATCAAACCCAAAAAGTGTTGATGTGATTTATTTTGGGATAGTTTACGTGATTACATTATATTTGGGAATTGAATCTAACCCATGTAAACACCACTTTTAATCTAAAATATTGAGGTATTAGATTTTTTTTTTTTGTTATATGATATTTGACATCAGTGACTTGAATCAGTTTAAACAGTCACTAAGAGAAATAATGAGCTTTGATATCATTGATGAGATTATTTTTAGAAGGGATTAGGAAGATATTATTAAGAGTAATTGTGAGTTATGAGAGATTTTATTTTTCAAAAGAGATTAGAGAGACATCATATAAATGTGATTTTTAATTTAACATACCTACTAACACAAAAAAGGCCTTCAACGTCACCTGTTTAACATCTGCTCAAAAGAACACCCACATAAAAAATGACCGGTAGCAATTTTGTAAGTAAGTGAACAAATTTAACATTTGTAAATGATACTACTTTTAACTTAAAATTTTAAAATAATAGATTTATGAATATTTTTGTTTTGTGTATAATTTTGTCATTTCACGACTTAAATTCATATTTGAATTATTTCGAACAATTATTTGAGATCAATTTTTAATTCTTGTTGCAAAAATTCAACCAACCTAAACCACTCTAAATTCAACACGAATGCTTAATGTTATGAAAGTCATAGTAAGTGACTTTTAATGCACTCTTCGAAAGGGGTTTAAAAGGATATTTTTTTTCTCCTTTATTAGTTAGTATTGATTTTTTACTTCTTAGTTTTGAAATTCCAAAAGTTACTTTTATGTCATAAACAATATCAAATCAATAATTTTAATTAAACATTAGTGAAAATAAACATTTTCAACCAAAATATTTTAATTAGAATGAAAAGAAAATTATAAAACTAAAACCAAACAAATATGCAAAATTATTGATTTGGTTTGAGTATATATGATGCTGCATCTAATTGAACCAATTCAAATTGAATATTAGTTCTATATATCTTTTTCAAAGACTTTTTCTCTACAAGTTTAACCAAACCACATTGTAAATAAAAGTGTACAAATGAGTATCCATATGATATCATATTCACTTTTTCAATGAGAATATTTTTTTAAAAAAAATTATCATCCATAATTGTTTATAACTGTGCAAGATCACCAGTTAAACTATGGCAACAAATAAAAAAAAAAAAAACCCGATAAAAAAAAATTGCATGACCCATCATCGCATTTAACCCGATACAAAATTTAGAGAAAGTTGGACGAATTTATTTTTCACAGATCCTACTAATCTATGTAACTATAGAGATTTATTTATTCATGTTAAAGACATTAATTTGTGAACTATCCAATTGTTAAAGATGATAATCACCCAAACTTTTAGGATTTATTTCCTTAATACAAGAAAAAATATTTTTTAGTAGTACGAGTGACGTAAGATTAATTCAAAATGTACCACATGCATTATAAAAATTATATTAAAGGGTTTATTATCAGTTTTTGTCTTAATAGCATATGTAAATTAGCATTACTCTGTTTCTTTAAAAAAAAAGCTCTGATTTTAAAGGTGTATCTGAATTTGCATGATCAGATGTGATCTTTATGAAAGAACCATTAATGATTTTGTGATTGAAAATGAAATCCAGAAAATTCCAAATCTTCCTATACTGAAAAAATATTAGATTTATTATTTATTATTATTATTGACTAACATATATTCAAATAAATATACATGCAGAGCATAAAAAAGCCAAAGTTATTTTGGGTCTCAGCTGGAGCTCCTCTTTTGTGTGTTATCATTTCCACACTTGTAGTTTTTGCAATAAAGGCTCAAAATCATGGCATTAGTGTGGTAAGTATTATTTGAATTTCAACTTTTATTATTTCCTTTTGAAATCATCATTACCTTAAAATTGGAATTTTTTTTCCACAAAAACATTATGAACTTCATATTGATGCTGTTACTAGATTGGAAAATTGCAACAAGGGATAAATCCTCCTTCATGGAACATGCTGCGCTTTCATGGAAGTCACTTAGGCCTAGTCATGAAAACAGGGCTTATCACTGGCATTTTGTCTCTCACTGTAAGCTTAATATTTTCTTTCCCTTTTCTTTTCAAATTGTTTTCAACCTCGGAGTAATAATCAGTAGTAAACTTTCTGAAAAAATGGTATGTGAAATTCATCTTTTATTTGACACAATGAATTAGTAATTTTTGTTTATGTTTAACAGGAAGGTATTGCAGTGGGAAGAACATTTGCAGCTTTGAAAAACTACAAAGTGGATGGAAACAAGGAAATGATGGCAATTGGGTTTATGAATGTGGTTGGCTCCTCCACTTCCTGTTACGTTACAACAGGTTTGTGTTCGTTTGGTAACTAAAAACCAGTTGAAAATGTTGTCGTAGAAACTCAAAATCTAAGGATAAAACTTGCCCTTTATTGAAATTCAGGTGCTTTCTCTCGGTCAGCTGTTAACAACAACGCAGGTGCAAAAACAGCTGTGTCAAATGTAGTGATGTCTGTCACAGTCATGGTGACACTCCTTTTTCTGATGCCATTGTTCCAATACACACCCAATGTTGTGTTGGGTGCGATCATAGTCACTGCAGTGATTGGCCTCATTGATCTCCCTGCTGCTTACAACATTTGGAAGATCGACAAATTCGATTTCCTTGTCATGTTAACTGCGTTCATGGGTGTTCTTTTCATCTCTGTCCAAGGAGGCCTTGCTCTTGCTGTAAGTTCATCTATTTCTTTGCTTTTTCCAAATATCAACATGGTGCAAAACCTGTTTTTCATGTTGCCCATGTGCACTAAAATGCTTTTTTTTCTTTGATTTCAATGCTATTGATTAGGTTGGGTTATCAACTTTCAAGATATTGATGCAAATAACAAGGCCGAAAACAGTGATGTTGGGAAAGATTCCAGGAACAGACATATACAGAAATCTTCATCAGTACAAGGAAGCTGTGCGAGTACCTGGTTTTCTTATTTTAAGCATTGAGGCTCCCATCAATTTTGCTAACATAACATATCTTAACGAGAGGTTAGTTTGAGCTTCGTAAATTCTACGACACAAGTTTTCTTTTGTTACACCGATATTGTTTCTCCTATGACTAAAACATTGGCATGTTATGTTAGAACACTGCGCTGGGTGGAAGAAGAGGAAGACAACATAAAAGAACAATCAAGCCTTCGATTCTTGATATTGGAAATGTCTGGTAATGTCGTTATATATTGATGATACTTCATCTACCTATTTATCCCACATGCGATTCTCAACTAGTCACTTTGAAATTTGCAGCTGTGAGTGCCATTGATACAAGTGGAATCTCACTTTTCAAAGAGTTGAAAGCAACCTTGGAAAAGAAGGGTGTTGAGGCAAGAACACTAACTTCGACATATGCATAGTTTACATACCTTTGTGTATGTTTGGAATATTATGAATGGTAACTAATTCATGTGAGTTGTGACAGCTTGTGTTGGTGAATCCTCTGGCTGAGGTCATTGAGAAGCTGAAAAAAGTTGATGAAGCTTCTGATTTCATGCAAGCAGATAACCTTTTCTTGACTGTTGGAGAGGCTGTGGCTTCACTTTCACCAACAATGAAGGGTCAATCACCAACTTTTCTTGGAGGGGCACACACAATTGTGTAATTGCTAGATTTGGAAGAGGCAGAATGTATAAGCCAAAGTTAAGAAAAGAAAAAAAAATAAAAAATAGAAGATGTAGCCACAACAAGATTTTCAGAGAATTTGCGTAAAACTGGTAATTGTTAAATATAGTTTAAACGACAAAATTAAGATGAATCCTTGTCATTTGTGCCTTCGCTTACTACTAGTTGCTTGTTAATTCAATAGTTGAAGTTGATTTTCAAGCATCTAATACATTTGACTCAATAGAAATGCTTTCGAAAATATCGTAAATTTGCAAACATCTCATCGTATTAATTAAGAACTCATCAATATATAATTATTGAATTGGGAAAAGGTTATTTGACAGCTTTTCATTGCCATTAGACAAATTTTACAGAAATAAGATTCATGGAAGAAAGTGAAGAAAGAGAAAGAGAATAGTAACAAGAAGTAGTATTAAATGATAATAAGAAAGATTGTGGCATCAAAATATCATTGAATTTTGTTAGTTTTATTCGTAATTGTTATTCAATAAAAAACTAAAGTATTTAAATATAACAAAAAATATTCACCGACCGTAAGTCATATTTTATTATCAAAACTACTATACTTTTGTTATCAAAATAAAATAAAACATTATTTGAGCATATACTTTAAAAGATAAAAATATATTCACATGTTAAATTTCTATGCATATAAATTAGGTTAAAATACTCCTTTGGTCTATGTTTTTGTTGAAAAATCTCAAATAGGTCTAAGATTTTTTTTTAGTCTCAATTAGGTCCATATTTTTGAAAATGTGTAACAATTAGGCCCATTCCGTTAGTATAGAGTTAACGGTGTTAAAGATGTGCCACATGTCAACTCCACATTTTTTTGAATTTTTTTGATTTTTTTAAAAATTTTTTAAATTTTTTTAAATTTTTTTAAATTTAAAAAAAATTTTTTGAAAATTATTCATGCCATGTGTCACGTCAGTATTGTGCCACATGTCAATTCAGTAAGGTGACACGTGTCAAATCATTGTCTGAATCTCAATTTGGTCTATATATATTTATAACTTTTTACATCCGCCACAAAAAAGCAACTCCTTATTGTCTATATTTGTTGTCCTAAGCAATATAACCCAAATTTCATATTAAAAGTATTCTTATTTTGACTCGTTCTTTTTAAGACTACTGAATTTTAACTTTATTACAATTAGGAGTAAATCAATAAGTTTAAAATAAATAGTATACTTTGAATTATGAGAATAAATATAATTTAAAATAAGAGATATTAACTTAATAATGTTTTGTTGGATAAAAAATATTAAATTTGGCATAATTAATGTATTGGAATTTTAAATTTTACATGAAATATTATTTTCAATATTTAATTATTTAGTTTATTTTGAGTTTATGTCAATATTTAGTTATTTATTTATTCTTTTACATAATATTTAAATTTTATCATTATTATGTGAAAGTTGCTCAAGAAGCCTTATTTTACAAATTTCTTTTATGTTGAATTTCAAATGCAAATTTTGTTATTACACTTTTACATTGTTTTGTAATTTCAATTTTTAAATTTAAACTTGATTACCGTATATTCTAAATTTCAAATTTCTCATTCACAATATGAATTTGAATTTTAGAAAAAACAAATTGATTATTATCATCCTATGATTACACTATCTATTGCCAAAGTGCGCATACATTTCAATCAAGCACAACGAACAATTAGTATTTCACGCTCTTCTATGGAAAAGGAAGTTTCATCAAACTAGATGATCTCCCCATATCCATATCAGTGGGAAAGGAAGCTTCATCAAACTAGATGATCTCCCCATATCCATATCAATGGGAAAGAAAGCTTCATCGCCCTAGATGATCCCCCCACACCAACAAAAAATAAAATAACACATAACAATACACAAGGACAAATCCAAAAAACTAGAAGGCAAAAGGCTGGCACCATCCTGGCCACGAGTGGCCGAGTACATCTCGGTCAAGAATGGCTGACCACATCACGACCAGGAGTGGCCGGGTACACCTCGTACTTTCCTTCACCTGCAAACAAACTTAGCCAACGACATACAAAGAGGCACAAGCAACAATTACAAACACAAAAGTCTAAGGAAGCAAGTAAGTTCAAAATATAAAGTTAAAGCATACAATGTGCGTTAATACATGTCCAAAGGGTGAATACCAAAGCTCAAAATACAATTCATAAAACAAGAAAATATAAATGACAAGTCAATTCTCTAGAGGAGTAGCAAGTTTCTGTTGCCCAACAACAAGGATCTCCTCAACAACCATGAAAGAGTCTTCGTACACATCTTTGTCAATGTCAAAACGCTCATCCTTCGCATTGAAGTTGAACAAATGTGAAGCCTGGCGCAAGGCCTTGTAGAAACCTTCCTCGTGTTGAGACATCACGTACCCTTTCAGTTGATAAATTCGACCAACTTTCTCAACATTCTCCTTCTTTGATGTTGCCAGCTCCCCCTCTAATTGTTCCAAGGCCGCCTAGGACTCCTCATCTTTTTTCTCGAAGTCCCTACAACATACTTTTAAGGCGTTACGTTTCGCCAGCAACTGTGATCGTTCATTTTTCACATTTTCCAATTAAAGGGAAACCTCCTGCCTCCTGTTGTTGGCCTCAGTCAACTCCCTCTGTAAATTCTCTATCTCAGCAGTCAGCTTGCCTGTCTTTGGCAGTTGGCTTAACACTATGTCCAGATGGCGATCCATCACCATTGCTCTGGCATGGAGTTCATTTAGCGCATACAACACAGTCTCAAGATGCATGGCTAAAACAATCTCAGCCTCCTCTGATGATAGGGAAACCTCTATGCCTTGGTTAATTTTAAGTTGCGAGTCAAACAGCGCTGCCAAAGAGTCAGCCGCACTATTGATAGACGAAGTGCCTCGAGACTTCTTTGGAGAAGATGGTCGGGGAGTCCTCGGCCTTGCAGCGCGATCCTTGCGCTTGCTTTTATTCTTCTCTGCAGCATGAGGCATTAGGTCGCTGAGAGGGCAACTTTGTGGGAGTACGACGAGAACTCTCACCTCCTTTCCTTTTCTCCTCCTCCAGCTTTTTCCTCCTCAGTTCTAGAAACACTTCCTTACTAGAGGGACAAGCAGCAACCATGATATATGTAAATAAAAATAAGCATTAGTCAAAACATAACAGACGAATATGTACGAGTAGTTAGACAAACGTACATACCGAAAAAATTATCGCGCAGATGAGAGGACCTAAACACACCAATACTTTTCTTGGAGGAGAGTTTCTTGGGCAATTGGTCCAAATAAGACAACACATACAAGTCTTCCTGGGTGAGGGATGTTCTCGGCCAAACTCGATAGGGGTGGGATATTTAGTCCAGAAGAAAGGGAATTTGGGTTCGCCATCGTCAAAATAAAAATATTCAGTCCCCACGGATCGGATGACTACCTTAAAGAATCCAGTCTTATAGGACGCAAGCAAGCACTGATGGTTTTGACCCACTAGGCACTTACGGGGTAGGTTTCAAATGAAACACTCGATAGATCAGTCAGAACGCCTAAAGGGATGCCCAACTGTTAGGATGCAGTTGACTAGGTGCTACGTTCAGCACCCTTAACACTCCCATTGTAAAGTAATCAGAAGGAGGTTCGACATAGAGGATTCTTGAGATCGTCTGGTTCCATACTAAAATAGTACCGATCAGGTACAATATTATTGATGATAAACTTTATGTTACACTTTCATATATATTATTGCCATATTTTTTGGATTCTATATCATGTGTGCTTGTTTTGAATAAGAAAATGATGAGAGAAAATGAAAAAAATAATTTAATTAGAAAAAAAAATTTATATATATAAAAAAAATTGGTCTCTTAAATTTTTTGTCCAAAGTTATGCCATTGGTTAAAAGCACACATTGTCAAATGTCAATATCATATTTAACCACATGTCAAGTTGTAAAGTGTGTTTAACTTTCTTCTTTTAGTAAATTTTGACACTTTTGATTATTGGGTTTGTTTTAGGTTTAAAAAGTTACTTTATGTAATGGATTGAAGTTTATAATTTATATAAATTAAGCTTTTTAACATTTTTATTGAAATCATTGTAACTAACTTTTTTTTAGTACTTGCTTGCTTATTAGAGTTGAAAGGCGTAAAACTACGTTCTAACAAGTTAATGCATGAACTATATTGTACTTATTTTGAGTTTGACACATTTGCCTTTTGTACTTATTATTAAAATAAATATCGTTATGAATTTCAACTTTAAAAATAAAATGGTAGTAATCACCTTTCTAGATTTAATTTGTTAAAATTAAATATTTTAGTTAATTTTACCAAAATTTCATTCCTTTAAGAAGACATCTAAAAAGGTCCATCTTTTGAACCAAATTTTTTCATAAACAAATAACATCCTTTAAACAACAAAAAAGAAACATTCCTTTTCAACTAAATTTCCTTTTATTCACATTTCATTAGTTATACTTTTTACCTTGTTATTTGAACCTTTAAAATTTGGTCCCAATATTGAATTTTATAATTTTTGGAAATCTCACTTCGACTAGAGCTAAGATGAATTTATAGTATATAAGTGATTACATATCTCACTTTACAAGTTGATTTTGTAAGATTGAGTTGCATTTGAAATTCATTTCTTAAGATGATATTAGAACCATCTGAAGTATGTTCTATTCAGATTTGTTATTTGTTAGACTTATCGTGCCATCAGAGCATCATTAATATCTAGTCACATGTTCAATATGTATATGTCTCAACGTGAAAGGATGCAAATCTCATCTTATAAGTCAACTTTATGTAGTTGAGCTAGACTTAAGTCCACTTCTTGAGATAGTATCAGAACCATGCGAAGTTTATCCTAACAATATTTATTATTTATTAGGCATATCGTGTCATTTGCTATCAGACCACCATTAATATCTAGTAGGGTGCAAACATTACTTTACATGTCAGTTTTATGAGATTGAGTTAGAATTAAAATTTACTTTTCAAAATAGTATCAAAGTCATTTGAAGTCTATCTTAGTAAGACTTTTGTTGTTTAGTAAACTTATTATGTTGTTCGTTATTGAGAACTATTGTACCATTCAATAATATTGAGAACTATCGCATAGCGTAACCAATTTTGTAAACTTGGTTTAGACTTAAAGCACACTTCTTACATAATTATATTATTGAGATTGATTATATACATGATTATCAATCCTTCAAGGTTTTATAATAAAAATAAAAAGCCTTAAAATCACCTATAATACCAGATCATTGAAGACATGCACTTCTTTTTTAATTAACAAAAAAAACTTTGTTATTTCTAACGTGTAATTGAATTTAATCTTAACCATCGTCTTGATCGCAAAGGAAAAATGCATTCAACTCCCTTAAAATTCTCCCTCCCTTAGATTCCCCTTCCTACCTCCTCCCTTCAACTTAAAATATCAAAATTTTTAATGCAAAAAAAGGAAAGACAACGTGTGGTAAAAATTTGGTCAAAAGAGGACTTCATGCCAGTCAATAAAATTGTGAAGTGTAGAAAACATTTGTGTGGTTCAAGCTTGAAGCAAACATGTGCGACAAGTAATTACTCACAAGAAAAAATGTTACACAAAATCTCCTTCTCTCCAACTCTCAAAATAACACCATCTTCACCTTCACCCTTCTAACCCTTTCTCTGCCAATCTCCTTAGCCAAACATTGAAAACCTAATAACAAGGACAACAATTTGAAACTTGTGACCATCAATGGTCTTTCTGGTGTTATAGCTAATTGGGTGATGAAATAATGGTTCTATCTCATGATCTTTGAAGAAGACAACATTGTTGAAGCAAAATAAAACAGGTTAGTTTCAAACTCAAGCATGCTTGTATGACTCTGTCCATAATTATTATAAACAACTTTAGTTTTGTTTACTTCAATTATTTTATATCTTCATATAATATAACATCATTTGAAGAGAATGCATGTACACAATTTTATAACCAATGTGATACCACATATCTTTAAATACTAGTTCAATTTTGATTACACTTTTTCATGTCAGAGTATCTTCACTTAAAATACTAATTTATTATAGTATTTAACACTAAAGACCGAGTTTTCCCAGTAATACACGAATCCCTAAATCAAATTTAGGATATCATGTCTAAGGAATTTGTATTCCTTTATTTGTGTTGGTAAGGTAATAGTTTAAAGTTTATCATTTAACAAAACTATACTTTTAATTTGCAAAAATTTTTAGCATTAGGTCAAAACGTGGGTGAGTTGGTTTCAAAGCCAACTATTCTTTCATTATTAGTCTCTAAACAAGAATTAGAAGTTTGTGACTCTCATGGGTTAATTTTGAGTTACTCGTCTAAAATCTAGGGTTGGAATATGTCATTCATGTTTGACTTGAAAAGTAAACATGTAACTGACTTTTAGTAACTTGGCACATCATCTATGGAAACCTTGATATAGATTAGTTACTAGTGACTAATAAGCATCCTACATATCCAATTTTGATAACAAATTTAAGGAGGCTATTAAATTAAAAGGTGGGGAAAGTGCTTTATGTTATTGAGTGAATGAAGATAGAAGAGAAGTACTTTTCTTCTTAATAGTACTTTTCCATTCAAGGTAAAGGGCAGCCTTGTTTCTTATAGACAAACAATTATTTGATCTTAAAGAATGATTTTGCTTTTACAAAATTATCATTTAATCTTATGATAAATAAAAAATTATACAATAGTGGGAAAATTAATAGGTTTAATATTGTTTCATAAAACCTATACTACATCTAATCTTCACTCTTTCTAAAAGAAGTTTCATTATGAATCGCTTGAATTACAAAGATTCATTAGCATGGTTAAACTGCGAAAGAAAGCTCTAAATAAGAGCTTTTGGTACCATATATAACCAAAAAAAGATGAAGATGAAAATAATATGGCAATTAAATCAAGATTTTATTAAATCACCTTAAGAATCTCTTTTACTTTTCTTAGTAATATTTAACTTATGAAAGAAAATTCTAAATACAACCTAAGTGGTGTTAAATACACTTGTGGGAGACCTTAGAGATCAATCAAAATTAATATCTACTACCTAGGTAATGCCAACGCCAAAGGCTGAATTAATGAAGTTAGGTTTTGCGTGGCATTATTCAAACTCTTTGGGTAGAAAAGTGTACAACAAAAAGAGTAGTCTTATTTAAAAATATTTAAGTTAGAAGTATGAGAAAAATAGAACGAATACGATAATAGATTATAAAACATAATTTATAGACAAAACCATATTTTTAATGTCAACAATTTTTATTGCAAGTGAAAATAACTTAGATGTTTGGATGTCAAGTTTTTGCATTCTTTTATACAGATTATTGATTTTTTTTAAAAGTGTTAAAGTACCCCATAAGTGCTCTTCTTTAATTTATTCATCTTTGTTGAAAAAAAAAATGCAAGTGAAAATAAATTAGATGTTTTGAAGAAGATTTTGAATTTAATTTTTATAAATACAAAATATATAATTTAGACTTATGAGAAAATACTCTATAAAAAAAGGAAGGTAATCAATTAAATTTATCGATAAAAGTCGGTTTACATTTTACTTCTGAGACTTCAAGTTTGAACCATTTAAAACAGAAATAAAATTTATATTGATACTAACATTGTTATTAATTAAACTGAGAACAACAAACACAAAATACACTCACATAAATTTCAAAATAAAATACACATAAATTTCATTTCAAGATATTATCAGTATACATTAAAATTTTATCTTTGAATAAAATTTTAATTATTTAGTGATATTTTTTCAAAATAATAAAATGCTAAAAATAAGAACCATCAAATAGAATTTTTTCTTCAAGATAGTTTCATATTTTATATGAAAAAAACTAAATAATTATTACAAATTTATTACTACTACTGCTGCATATGCAATAGTAATCCTCCTTTGGGATGACTAATAAATACACGAACCTTAAGCTCATAATCTTTTTATATTTTAAAATAAATTAATTTACACAAGATATATAAATAAAAAAAAATTGGTGATATAATGTTTCAATTATTTAATCTCAAAATATATAAATAAATAAAAAACACCAAGATAAGAACATAATACAATGATTGAGTGGTTGATTTCACGATCGGAAAAAAACTTTTATCATATCTTCATATTTCAATTAAAACACATACATGTACTCAATTCAATTGTCAAGATATTTAAATATAATTATGTTATATCAAAATATTTATAAAAATAAAATAAAATAAATCATCTAATCATTAATATCTTTTTTTTTCTATGTAATAATGAGAAGCTACACATATGTGATTTTATTTTAACTAGAGACACACTACAAGTATAAAAAAAATTATAATTAAGATATAAGACAAAAACAAAAACATATTGATTTGACTATAAAATCAATTGTTAGAATCAAACTTAAACTTCTTGGATGAAAAATTATCATCTATATAAATCTTAAAAGTATCATATTAATCATCATAACTAAATGTAAAAGCATACCTGAATTCAAAATGATAACAGAGTGGGATGGTTTGACGTTCTAAATCAACACATACTTTCTTGAGAGAACTCTTTAACCATCTCTCTTCTTAGTGATAGTGATAAGGTAATATTAGAATAGAAAAGCAATATATAGTGTAACATGGGAACCTAACCTATTTATTAACAAATGAAATTGTCCTTTGGTATATCTATTTACCCATTAAAAAATAGAATTACTACGTAATTTCCCTACATTAAAGGTCTCATAACATTTCAGTTAATTGACAAAATACTTTAATACCATTTGATCACTTTTAATTTGACACAATAGTAATAATAAGTATCTTTAATATATAATTATTCATATATAAGACCAATATATCTTTAATAGTAACTCTCAAAATACTTTAACAACATTTGATCACTTTTAACATGACACAACAGTAACAATAGGTGTCTTTAATAACTTTAATACATAATTATTCATATATAAGAGCAATATTGGATTAAGGATCCAACAATCTCCCACTTGGAATATATATATATATATATATATATATATATATATATATATATATATATATATATATATATATATATATATATATATATATATATATATATATTTTTATATATTT
>Ga0099822_1000421_pt1 | contig 38103 bp, 21 predicted proteins | sample CowpeawhiteBW_FD_76839 | JGI IMG/M metagenome (GOLD analysis project Ga0099822, IMG submission 76839) | Root nodule microbial communities of legume samples collected from California USA - Cow pea white BW | ecosystem: Host-associated > Plants > Roots > Nodule | place: USA: California | collected... | reverse complement strand
AAAGACAAAATAAAAAAAAAAAAAAAAAAAAAAAAAAAAAAATATTTTATATATATATATATATATATATATATATATATATATATATATATATATAGTTATAATATGGAATTTTATTCCTTAGTAAAAGTATCGGTATGTTAAAGTGTCGTTATAGAAACGTATTGTACATCAATCATTTGAATAATTATTGTAAATGGGTCAAAAAATTAATTTGATTAATTAAAGGTTAAAAAAAATATTTGATGCCAATGTAGAGCTACAACAATATAATTGATTAACTAACAAATATTTAAGTATAATAAATGTGTTAGTATACATATTTTTTAACATAAAATGTTGTAATGTGCTTGATATAACCTAATTCTAGATTAAAACCTAAGACATCCAAATCCTAAATTGAAATAAATTTATTATTATTATTATGGTAATGATAATAGTAATAATAATAATAATAAATTATTTCTGATTTTTTTAAGAAAAATTAACAAATAAAATATTTTGTATAGTTTATGTAAAATCAATTAACATGTGATTTTATTTTTTAAGAAGTTGATAAGGAAGAAATTTTCGAGTTCGTTGTAGAAAACAAAGAAGAGTTTAGAGAATGTGATGATCAGGTGTGTGGGGTTACATCAAGTGTCCTTTGCATGCACTATGATGGGTTTTTTTGTGCTTTCAAACTCACAGCTGTGTTTGTGGGAAGAGAGGAGAATCGGTGCATGAAATGAGATACAAATAAAGTGCTGTGCATGAGATGATTTTTAAAGTTTTGTTTTAATAAATTTAAAAAATTCTTAACATGTCAAATAAATATTTATTAGAATTCTAATTAATTAAATATATAATCTCTTATAAACTGTAAAAAAAAAAAAAAAAAACAGAACTCTTTCATGAATGAAAGACCATAATATGCATTCTCAAACTACATCTGACGTTTCCTGAAATTATTTGTGTTTTGCATGAAGATGGATTATGGAACAGCATAATTAAATCCTTAAATAGATTTGATCTACTGAATCACTTTTTTTTGTGTTTTCAATTCCCTTTTATTTATTTTCTTAGACTGAATTTTAACATTTTTAAGAAGAAACTGCAAGTAGTTAATGAAGAGGCAAGGAAGAGGTGTGTGATCAATTTCTCCATAAATCTGCAATATGATACAGAACACTCATGCTTAAGTCAAACACCAACCACATGCAAACCTTGTCTGGAAATGATGTTTTTCCTCTTCTAATATCTTTTTCGATGGTATATAAGATTCCTACCGAGGAGGGAAAAACCGGTTAAGGTTGAAAGGAAGGGTATAAAACTCTTCATTCCTGCCATCTCCATTAAAAGTTCTAAACTTGGCCCACCATGGCATTCCCCTGTCTTTGGCACTGTCCTTGTAGTCAAGAGTGTTGTCCAAGAACACAGCAACAATCAATGCAACAGTAGGAGATGAGAAGAATATAGTATTGAGGAAATCATCGAACTGAAAAAAAAAAACAAAGGAAACACAAAATAAGTATGATATGTTCCAGAAGCAGAACATGCACAATTGTTCACTTCTATAAGGAGTTTTATGACATGAATGAGATCCATTGAAAAACTCAAAATGAGAAATGAAACAAGAAACTCACCCATCCAGCCCTTGTATGAGTAGGACCATGAAGGGCTTTTGAACTGTACTCTCTGAAATACTCAGGAACAGAAAACCCTAAGAAAAGAGCTACACCAGTAATAAAAAGGTTCCTCATTGAGTTCATGTTAGTGAACTGCAAGAATGATAGCCCCACAGAAGCTGCAAAAAGAAAAAACTGTCATAAAAGGAGAGAGGTAGAAAGAAAATAAATGTTTAAACTCAGCCATTGGTGAAGTGGTGATACTCACCCACAAGGCCAAACAGAACACAGTACACTGCTGCAAAAATGGGGAAGGGTATTGATGCAAATAAAGCTCCAAATTTTCCTGAACAATAAATATGTTAATTGTGCAATGTAAGTGTCAGCCACTGAATAACTGCAAATGAATAATTGCCACTCACCTAACATTGAGAAGAATATCATAAAACCAGCTGAGATTTGAATGACCCTTCGACTCCCAACACGAGTACTTCCAAGAAGCCCCACATTCTCTCTGTCAAGGATCATGGTCTATGAGAATCAGTTTGTGACACATAAAATTGGAAACTACGAAAAATTATGAGTGACGCTTACACAGAAACTGATGAACCGGTAAGTGTTCCAAAAAGGCCATTCAGCAATATTCCAATTCCCTGCCAACCAATACCACGGCTCAGAACATGAGCTGGAGGTGGTGTCGCACTTGCTAGTCTTGATGCAGCTTTGTATGCTCCAGTTGACTGCAACAATTTTGAATTTCCATCAGGACCATCTTTAGTAACAAAAATGACAGTGACACATTTTGTAAGAACTTGTTTTCAGTTGAAATTCACTGAAAACTAGGAAATCCTGTGAATAATTGTTAACCAATAATATAGAATGTGTTAGAAGAAGAATGTCAGAGACTATGTTGCATTGACCTCAATTAAGGAGACTAAGACAGCAGCCATCATTCCAAAAGCATGACCAGCATCAAATGTTGGAGCACCCCACTCAAGAGGGTATGGGATCTTTATCCTGTGACAACATGTTCAAGAGTCAATGGCAACAGCTCAAAACTGCAGCATGCACCTAAACTATGACTAAAAATTCAACTGTTTTTAAGAGATGTTTCTGGTACAAACCATGGAGCAGAAGAAATGAGGTTGGCCCTGTCTGTTCTGCAATTATGTTGGGTTAAGTCAGGACGGTGTTTGTATGCTCCACTAGCTGTTAACAGATGTGCATATGCCCATATCACTGTGGTTGATATTAGTAGGGCAAATCGCTCTAGTATAGGTAGCTCTCTAGTATGAAAGTTTTTCAAGTACTGTAAACAGAAAAAGTCGTAACATTGTTATTAATTATTGCATTATCAATAGAGAAAAATCAACAAACATTAGACATGCACAATAAATGGCCCTCCCCACATAGTTATCATGCATGATTTCAAATTCGAAGTCATAACACCAAAGAGTGTTTCTGTTAAAAACACTTCATTTTAGAGTGAAGTTTGAAAAGTTCACTTGAGATATTTGACACAGGTTACTTTAATCAGCTTACTTGAACTATCAATGTGAATTTGATTGGTACCTGAGAGAAGGCTACAAACAGAATTAACATGGGAATTCCAATTTCCACGCAATGACCAACCTGAAAAAATTCCAAAAACAATGGTAAAGAGCAAGAGAGAAGGAGAGATGGATTATATTTTTTAACTTAGATCAGAGATAAATAGGTTATTGTTATACCACAGGGAAGCCTCGGTCAAATAACCCAAAACCAGCTAATGCAATTACTGGAACCATTCCAAGAGGGCTGAAAAACCTGTTCAATAAAACAAGAAGAATATAAGTATTTCATGTGTGGAACAACTCAACCTAATAAAACCAGTTTATAATTTGAAGATTATAACCTAATAATCCCAACAGGAAGAATATCTATACATATGCATTTCAGTTATAAGAGCTTACCTAGAACAAATGCCCCATAATTGACTAAAACCCAAAATAATTTGTATGCTCGATGCCACTATCATTGCACCCTGTACTGCTTTCATGGTGTTTAGAAATCTCTGCAGATAAATAAAAGGCATTAGAGTTTAATTAATCTCTTGAAATAAACTTCAATGCTTAAACTCACATTCTATTCAACAGGCTACAATTTGACCTATATATTTTGTTCAGAAGAATTACACGTAATCTTACATCACAATGAATGTAATAACTTCCGAGAAGCAAAATTGTTGAGGTTGTATTGTGCACAACTTATAGTATAATCGACTTATAATTGAAATGCGGGAACCAAAAATTAGAGAAATGAACAAACCAAATGTGGGTCCTCTATCGTTGTCAGTGAGGAATCGTGAATTATCGATATAATGGGGACCATAAATGCATAAGACCCTCCTATCACTGTTGGCAACCGGGTTCCAAAGAGTGTCTGCAGAAGTGTATTAACTCCTTCAACAAAAAGCAGTGTCTGCACCACCCTCACTTTATCATCCTGAATCATTGTATCAATGTTTGAAATATCAATATCAATTCTCTGTACAGGACAATGCAAATTGAAACTAAGACCACGAGGAAATTTCACTTTCAGGATCAACAATTTTCTTCTCTGTAGGACCCACTCAGCTCATTTCAGCATATGATTACGATATGCCAAAACAAAATGCATAAAACAAAAAAAATAAAACAATACAAAGGCAAAACAAAAAGTTCCTCCGATCCTCCTCAGTAGAGATTTCGCAACATCCTTCACCATACGTAAAAATATTAAGAAAAAAATGAAGAAACAAAGCAAAGGGTGTCGAAGTTGGGAATGGCTTACATCAGTTCCACCCATCAAAGGCACAAGAAATGAAGGAATCATGACTGCAGTTCCTAAGGCCAAAATGTAATGCTGGAAACCCAACACTATTGACTCCACTGTTAACAGTAGAAAGCAGATACGTCACTCTCATGAAACACACCCAAAAGAAAAAAGATTCAATCTTTGAATGAAGCTGAAAATGCAGTTGAGGAAGGATTAGACTAAAGGTGAGAGCATACCCCATGAAGGGTTTGAGTCTATGCAGTACTCTAAGCCTTGAAGTTGGTCCATTGGTGGGTGGCTTATCTCCTCTGGCTTTGGAGTTGCCATGATTCCTTTGCAACTGTATTTTTGCCTCCAAACCTCAATGCTTACTAAAGAGAACCTTGAGAGAATGAGAGAAAGAAAGGTAGATAGAAAGCTAGAATCTTTGGTCTACAGTGTGAGAATACTGAGAGGTAGAGTTAGTCAATGTATGAAGTTGAAAAAGTGAAAAGAAGGGCCAATAGAATGATGGGAGCAAGAGAGAGAAAGAGAAATATTTTTTTAGAGTGGGCGATTACAGAGTAAGAAAATGGTGTGAGAACAGAACACAACACAACGCAACTGAGGAAGAGAAATTGCTCTGTTCAACACAACCTCAATCTTTGTCATTTTTTCTATTTGCTTTTGATTTATGATTTATACAAGTTGAAGGTACGGTGCCGTTAACTTTTCCATATCCCCAGAGTGGCCCTTGAGGAACTTCCAAAATTCTGAATTAAAAATGTTACCGTTGCCTTTCAGTTCTTATTAATTTTTGCAACTCGGATTCTGCAGAACTGAGTTTGCAAGTGCATTATGATCCTGAGAATAATAATTAAAAATTTCAGGCAAAGTGAAAAACGGACATTAAGTACAACTAGGATGAGTAAATCTGAGGGATTGGCATTTATTTTGTGTCTAAATCTTGTTTGTCCCTTTCTTTCTTTTACAGAACACCAAATTTAATTTTTTTTCTTTTCCGGCAATTATTAGTGTGAGCCGTTTATTTAATCTTTTATTAAGAGAGATACATGCAAAGTTTTCCACCCATATGGTTTTGAAATAGAGGAATTTATTTATAATTCTTACCTTTAATAAATTTCAACTAATACTCACTTTGTCCTTGTAATGTCATTATTTTAAAAAAATTTCCTAGATTTTAGTTATTTTAGAACTTTAAGATATAATTGTGTCTTTTTTTTTCAATTATGTTAGATTAGAAAATAAACGACTTTTGTATAATAACCTGGTTTTATTATTCTTTCTTTAAAAAAATACTAGCTATTATATATAGAGATTTACGAAAATAATGTAATTGCTGTTTTATAATCATAAAAACTATGGCTTTAAAAAAGGAGCAAGGTAATGAAGCCTTTTAAGTTATTATTTTGACATATTAAAAATTTACATAACATCAATTTAACTATTAAATAAATTTCGGTGTTATATAAAACTACCATTATATCATGTTATTACAGGTTAAAATACGTTTTATGCATGTTACTAGGGAATCCAACTAATTGGCTAAACTCATTTTGCTGAGCACGTTCTCCCTTACCAGATAACATTATTTGTCTACATCAGTTTATGTTTTTGGCTTGCAATCTTTCATGGAAGATGGGAACGTAACCATTTACAACAAGTTGTTAATTACTTTATATTTTTCAACCTGAAGGACTTAATGTTTTAAATATTTTATTATATATATATATATATATATATATATATATATATATATATATATATAAAATTTTATGTTTGATGGTTTATAAGAAAAAAATAATAAATATCATACATTTTTATCATTGTAACACTAATTGGTCAAATATAGCTCGTGTTGAATCGCATACACCTAAGTTTGGTCAAGTCAATCTACATTTAGGTCAATTTGGAATTAGGTTGGGTTGAGTTAATTCAAACGTAGGCTAAGTCAAATCAATTTGGGTCTAAGTTAAATTGAGTCAACTTGGGTGTAGGTTGAGTCAAGTTAACTCAAACCCAAGTCGAGACGAGTTAGTCAGTCACAGATCAAGATAAGACAGTCAAACATAAGTTGAACACACAAGTTGAATAGAGTTGGTTTGGACATGGGTCAAGTCAAGTGTGCCTAAAAGTCCATATAGAGGCGAGTCGACCCAGAGTCAAGTGTGTCCAAGTTCATGTTGTGATGAATCATTCCAAACCTAAGTTGAGTTGAGTCAATGACACATTAAGCCTAAATCAATAGGAGTATGGTGAAGATAAGGTTGGTTTGAGCCCAAATTGAGTTGAGTCTGATTGAGTTCAAGTCTAATTAGACTCAAGTGAGATTGAGAAGAATCAGGTCTGGTCAGGTCAAGGTAAGTTGGGCATGTGCTACGCTGATATATCGAATCAATAGCATGTTAAGCTGAGTAGGATTGATTCCACATCAAGTCTTTTATCCCACATCATATTTAATCTAATTAACAAAATAGATTTAATCGAACTTAAGTTGAATGAAAAATCTAAATTATCTGATTAAAATCTTTCTATGTTATAAATTCAATTTATTTTATTTCATTGAGATCAAGTTTAGACTAAAATTTAAAAAGTTCAATTTATTACCACCTTAGTGTGGTTGATAGCTGATAGGATATTAACATTTAAAGTAGTCAAAATCTTTTTTTATGGATTATTTTTTCTTTTCCATTTAAAAAGGAAAGGGAGGAACTTTTGAGAGAAAGTGTATGTAATGAATCATATATCTATCTAAATAACATAATGGAAATTGGTAAAAAAAAACTATTAAAAAATAACCTTAGTTTTATTTTGGAGGGGAAAAAGAAGTTACAATCGCTAAAAAAAGTCAATAAATATCACCTTATCTCATATTATTCTAGACATCCGAAGAAAGGTCAAGGAAGGAAAAAAAAATGCTTTTAATAAAACTTCTTTTATAGAATATTCAAAGTGATATTTTTCCTTGAATGCAACAGATTTAAAGAATTCAGTAAGAGACATTACACAATGCATTCCCATCCCACATGATAAAAGGGGTCTGAAAAAGGTGTAGTAAGTTATCTTTATGGAGAAAAAAAAAGTGAAGAAAAGAAGCAAATTAATGGTAGAAACAAAGTTACGTCTTAGGGCACAATTCCTAAGCATATGGAATTAAGAAGCAAAATGATTAGTTAGTCATAAAAAGAGGAGCCTTAGTGGAAGTGGTAGCCCTTGCATGACAAACCAAACCATATAAATAGGACCACTTCAAGGCTCTTTCTCTTTTCCTTTTATGTTACTTTCTCTTTTTCTCATTCAATGGGAACAAAAGTAAGTGAATCATGATTTTGAGGAAACTGAAGAAAGTGGTTTAAACTTGATAGGCAAATTGAAAGGAAGCAGAAGGTTGTCAGAAAAATGTGATTAGAGATTGAAGATGAAGAATATTAGATGCTGTGTTTGGTTTGGTTTCTAATTATTTTGTTGCTCCTGCAATAACTGAGAAACAGGGTAAAAGTAAAAGATGGTTTTTGACTTTGAGTTCCCCACAAAAGCACCGCAAGAAAATGTGAACATGTTCCATATATCGTGTCCCACATCAGATTAGGTAATGGTAACTTAATTAAAGTTTAATAAATTTAGCTATTTTAATTAAGTTTTTATCAAAAATTGTTTTATTGTAACTTAATATATAATAGCCTTTCTTGTTAAATTGGTATTAAATTTTTCATTATATCTTTTCTAATCTAAACATTGACAAAATTTCACTTTTCTTTCTCTTGTACTCTTTTCTACTTCTTCATGCGATAATCAAAATAAAATATCAAGAATATGCTCTTGTGCACGAATCATTCCTCTTTAATTATTAAAATATCATTAACAATATGATTGAGTAGAGATATATATTACTCTGCCTTATAAATCTATTAACTACTTTTTTAATTAGAAAAGCCATGCGAAATAAGAATAAAAAGGATTGATTTCATTTTTACTTATAATTAAGTAAAATATCTAAATTATCATTGTGGCTCTTTGTACGAGTGAAGAGAGTTTAGGTCAAAAGTTGGAATGGGATGTGGAAGGACCAACTCTCTCCTACTGCACATCACAATTCCAAGTAAGAATGTGAAAATGACACGTTTATTAAACAAATGAAGTTATGATTAAAAAACCTATACTGTCAAGTCAACCAATTAAATTTTGTAATATGTATTTTTAAAATAATTATTGTAAAAATTAGTAACTTTACTATATCTAACAGTTTATAATTAGATTACAATATAAAAGTATTTTATATCATCTGTACATAAACTATGATATTTTATTAAATTAGTAAAACAAAGAAGCAGACTATTATAGAAAAAGAAATAGCTGGAAAGCAGAAACAGAGTGCTGCTTTTTGAACTGACCGTCACTACGAACAAAACAATTTTCCACAATCCCACTGGATTGTATCCTGCTACATACCTAACTGGGACCATTCCCTTTTGTCTTCCTATGCTAAACCTCGTTTCTTGTAAAAATGTCTTTTCCTAATTCTTGCCATAAATTCCTGCTTAATTACTGTAAACACTGATTCTATCCAACAACTATTGTCAATATTTTTATTGAATTGAACAAGGCCCGATGACATCAATTACATTTTTTCTAAACATTCCAGTTTTGTTCTGTGAAAGCACAACAAATATATTAGTAGCAATGAATGGCTCAGCTCAGGATCTTCTTTCCAATCTCCTTTCACTGGATCTTTTTTCCTCTGCCTCCCGCCGTTTTTGTTGCCTGATCAACAAAATATCATTTATGGTATCAAACACAACAAGACATGTCAAACCAAAAATTAAATCTTAGAAATTTAAAGCATAACAAGAATCAAGATAGAACTACAATGTATATGAAAATTCAAGATCGTTAGTTAAACAACTTACGCAAATTGCATGTATCCACCACCAGCATTAGCAGCAGATAAGAGTGCTGCATGAGTCCCAATGGTAGACACAGAATCCTGCCCCGCAGAGGGCAGAGGATTTTTTCTATCACCATCCACCTGTCACAGAAATTTCATAAGCACAAAGGAGAATATCTTAGAAGTATTGCATGTGTTTAGAAAAAATACCTTATCCCATTTTGATTTTTTATTCTGTCTACCATCCCGAGAATCAGCAGTAGGAGGCACCAAAGGCAAACCACTTGTAGTCACAGCAGAAGCACCTATGGCAAAAAAAAGTCAATAAAAAAGACTGTAAGAATAAAGATGTGAAAATGACTTCTAAGGAAGAACTTCAAAACACTGCATAAATAGATTAGGAGGTTTCTGAACCTGCAACAGGCATGCTAATCCTAGGAGCGCTAGCTACAATTCCTGGCTGCGTGCCCCCTGCGATGAATTCAACTTTCTGTGCTTTCTTCTTCTCTTGCTCTTTCCTCTCACTTTCGCGCCTCATATCAGCTTCTGCTTTGTTATAGTTAAGAGACATGAGCAAAAAGGAGTAGTCAACGGAAAAACGCAACAGCTACAGCATCAATACATTAAGTAATATGTATCATAAAAAGTATTACAAAACAACTAATAACAAATGCATGCCATGAATGATACCAGACCTTAACATACCAAAAATAATAGCTCAAACTAAACAAGTATTTTGTTCACTTGGTAAAGACCCAAAAAATTGACTATTTAGGGTGCAGGAAAAAATCCAAAAATCAGAGGCATCTTTAAAGTAACGTAATAAAGAATCACGACTTCTCTTAACAGTTATTCACAATACTTGGTTTGGTCAAATATACTTCACGACCAAGAATGACATAATTACTCCAACCAAAACAAGATTTAATAAGTTATCCCTGAAAGTCAGTCTAAACAATAACGTATCTATGAAACGGAGAAAACACATTCTACAGTTGAAAAATTAAAGAAAATTTTAAACATTGAAATCCAAAAAATATGTACGACATAACACATTCTGCAGTTAATTTAACCAAAAATATATATAACATTGAAATCAAAAAATATGTGGGAGGTCTGCAATTTACTTGAATTAAACATCAGTTTACGGAAATAAAAAACCGACAATCACATGCTTCTCAGAGAAAAAAAAAATATAGATAAATCTAAAATATACAGAGACACTGGCAGAATGGATGATAAAGGAGCAAAGTACACTTGAATCAGAGAAGCAGCAGCTATATACCTATTTCATCATAGAAGTCACTAGAATCATATCCATGAGGATCAAATACATCTTTACTGAAGCAAGACCCAATTTGATCAATATCCTGGTACCTCACTGCATGCAATAAGAAGTCAGGGTTTCGATAATCCTTCCTGTTTCGAACTTCAGCATTAAAACTTTTTCCGGCCTTCTTGTATTCCAGAAATTTATTTATTTTTCTCTGTCATAGAAATAAAAATAGGAGTCAGTGTGAAGGAAGTTCAATGTTTTAAAGCTACTAAACCATCAAAGGAAAAAAGCTAAAAAATAGAAACAACCTAGATTCTTAGATCCTATAACCCAGAAATACAATGTAGCTTGATTAATGATTGCAATGCAATGTCTAAAAGCCATACAAAGATGGGCCAGAGAAATTTTCTTCTTTTCTCCCACTTTTGTTAGATTGGAAAGATAGAACTTTGATAAAACATTTAATACAAATATTTATTTCAGCCTGATTGAAAATTGTTTGACTTCATAAAGTGAATCAGATTGATACATGCAAGAGAAAATTTTTAATGTGTGGACTGAATTGCACAAATCACACAATTAACCCTAAACTCACTATTCTTGCAAGCATTTAAAGTGATTCTGAGTTCAATTCAGCATATTAATAAATGCAATCTAAATCCATGGCTTTAGGAACTGTCTTATGATTCTTGTGACTATTAACTATGATGCCCCAAAAAAGAACAGAGGACAGGACCAAAGTAAAAGCAGTAAGCAATATATGCTACTTTATCATACATCAAAATCATTCAACACCATTTTAACAGAACTTACTTGTAGCTCCTCTGAACATTTAGCTTTTGGTGGGGGAGGAAGAAATTTATCCAATGGATCATCCTGATCTCCTTCACCCAGTTCTGCTTCATCGGATAACTGAGGAGTGCTAACTTGATTGCTAGGTGTCAAAGTTGTTCCTAATAGTGTCTTCTCCAGCAAATCCCCTGCAATAACATGTTACATTAGGTACTAGGATGCAAAAAGAAATGCATCTACAAAAATAGTATTGTAATTGAACAAAAATTGAATATAACCATGGTATTATTCTAAAGTATTTACACGGCACTTTAAAAGCAAAAACAAATATTGAAACATAATCATCAATGCACTCATTTTGATCAAAATCATTGACAAAAAACCAAGGAAGGACCAACATATACGGAATATTTCAAACCAAGAAAATTTTGCTATATATCCTAAACCTTAATCTGATCCATAAGTGTCAATGAGGAAAAAATAGTGCAAATATGTAAGAACCACTGTTTTTAATCTCAGATATCAGCACAAAGTAGCCAGCCTCCAAAATGTTATAGCAGAATAGTAGGATAATCAATTTTCTGGTGATACAAAATTGCACATTCATTCATGTACAGTACAAAATAGTCATTTAAGATTTGTCCTATAAAGTTGTTGAATATATATACATATAATTAATAAAATTTCTAAAAAAAAGGAGTGATATAAAACTAAGGTGCCCAGGTGTAAAAGGCTTCACGAAGGCTCGGGGAGGGTCATTGTACTTCTTTTTGAGAGGCTGTTTCCAGATTTGATCCTACAACCAACAGGTCACAAAGGGCAACTTTAACATGGTGCCTATACTCGCTCTCTTAAAAAGAAAAATCTACTAGTAAATTTGTAGAAGTCCAAAATTTCATTTGGAATAAGCAGCATGACAAAACTATAAAACAGGCAATATTGCTGGACACCAAAAAAGACTACTCAATTGATCCCTTTTAAACATTTATTATTGGCACAAACATGGTTGGGAAGCCAAAAAATATGATAATCAAGCAAATTGAACCTCCCTAATCAGTTAGCTAGTATAATAATAACTCAATGCCGAACAAAAATTAAACTCACCATTGGTGACATGAAGCTGCTCCCCAATCATGACTCGACCGCTACCATATATTTCCCCCTCCTGCTATCAGAACCAGCAAAAGAATCACATTATAATCCAAAATATCTAGTTTAGGAGAGTGAACACTGTTCAATTAATTAAACAGAAATACCTCAGGCTCAGGTGACATCGCAACTTCGTCATGGCCGTAATCAACTATCGTAAGCGCCCCTTTTCGACTAATCATAGGTTCCTCCGACGGTGGAGAAATTAAATTGTTATTCGGCGGTGTTGAAGCCCCCTCATCAGCGCCCTCCTTACCTGAATCAAGGACCGCTGTTCTATTTGCGGAATCTTCCTCCGCTGCAAATCTCGCATCTACCGCGGCATCTTCTTCCATACCTATTCTCGCATCTTCTTCTTCGTCGTCGACCTCCATTTCATCGTCTTCCTCGTCGTTGTACATGGACAACAAGGCGATGCCCTCCGAGTGCTTCTTCTTGGACGCCATGGAAGCTAACTAGGGTTTTCTTGAAGGAATCACGTGTAAGGTTTTTTTTAAAAAGGGTGAATTAGGAAGAAGGAGAGGTAAGTGTGAGGAAGCAAAGAATGAAGAAAAGATCGTTGTGGTTTTGGAGAAATTTCAAACCGTAGAGAAACAAATTTGGGAGAATGGGAATTATTTTCAGATATAAACCTTTGAATCCGGCATAAAAGAAACACAATCTGTAAACAGTATTGGGTTTTAGAATACGAGAAAACTGTAATAAAACTCGGGCGCTTCTCCTGCACCTCCGAGGCTTCTTTTGCACCCCAAAATTTACTATTATATCCTTCATTAATATATAGGTGCCAAAATTTACTATTATATTCTTTATTAATATATAGGTGAAAAGTAAGTAAGTGGATAAAATGCAGTAAATTTCATTTACTTTGTGCCAACTCCTCTGCACCCCATTCATACTATTTCTTTTCTCGTTTCTTTTCTGTCTCATTACCTCATTACTGTGCATTCATTAAAATTTGAAATATTTGTAAAACGGAATACGAATTCCATTTCAGAAAAATGTGAAACGAATTCTGTAATCCGTTTCACAAAATTTTCAATTTTTTTTTGTGAAACGGATTACAGAATCCGTTTCACATTTTTCTGAAACAGAATTCGTATTCCGTTTCACGAAAAATTTGAAATATTTGTGGAACGAAATACGATTTTTCGTTTCATAAAAATGTGAAACGGATTCTGTAATCCGTTTCACAAAAAAAAAAATCCTTTTTTTGAAACCAAAGATGCTCCCAACCTGAATATTATATGTCACAACCAATTTTGAATAACTAAAAACACCGTTGTTTTAGAATAATTTTGTCAACTTGTACGACTTGCCTGTTGGAAGGCACCGTTTCTAATTAATGAAGAAATATCCTTTGTTTGTTGAGATTATTAATTAAAAGTTAATGGGGAGAGAATGTATACTCCTTTTCCTCCCTGTTCATATTTCCTTCATCCTCACTTACAAACAAACAAACAAAAAAAAACTTCAAAGATGATGAACCCAAACACCCAATTTTTTATCCTGAAACCCCTCTATTTTCGCATCACCAATTCCTACATCATCATCTTCTACCTCCTTGCCCAAATCACTTCCTCTCAAGTCGACCCTAAATTCACTGCATGTGCACCCAAAACCTGTCCCAACAACAACCAATCTATAAGTTTTCCCTTTTACATCCAAGGAACGCAACAACCTTACTGTGGGAGCCCTGGTTTTGAAATCTCGTGTGCCGCAGATGGCTCCCCTACCCTCAATCTCTCTCACACCCAATACCTCATTCGTTTCGGTGAAAAAGCAAAAAAAACACTAAAACGGATTCCAGGTTCCGTTTCAGCCTCCTCCGAGACGGATTCCAGAATCCGTTGCAGTGAAAATAAAATAAAAAAAAGGAAACGAATTATGTATTCCATTTTAGCTTTCTGCGAAATGGATTTCACAATCCGTTTCGATAAAAAAAAATTAAAACGAAATGTGTGTTCCGTTTCAACATTCTGCGAAACGGATTTCACAATCCGTTTCAGTAAAAAAAACAAAACAAAACGGAGAAGAGCGAAAGATGGGGCCTGTGGAGTTGCGCGAAAGAAAGGAAAAAGGAGAAAAGGAGTCTGCGGAAGCTCTGTGGGAGAATGGGAGAAGAACAGAATGTGGGAGAAGAGGGATGAAGAGTGTGTGGAGGCGGTGTGGGAGAAGAGTTGTGGGAGAAGAGACGCGCAACACAACAGGGGTGCATGGAATCTGATTGTTAGTGTTTTATTGGGGTGCGTTTTGGGGGTGCAAGGTAAGGGTGTATGGTTTTGAGGTGCAGATGCGGTAAAAGAGATAGTAACTCTTAATTTTTACCATGGGCAAACATGGAAAAAAATTTGGTTTTGGGGTACAGGAGAGATTATTGGAGGTGTAGGGAAAAGCCCCCTAAAACTGCTCTAATAAAAATAGATTTTAGTTAATTGGTAACTCAATTTTTTTATTAACTTGATTTTTCTTCTTCATATAATTGGTTTGTTTAATTTAATATCTTAATTATCTAAAAAGATTTAATTTGGTTTTTTTAGTTAAAGTTAACACCGTGTCACATGTCAAGCCGTGAAATTTTTATTTTATTTTTTAATTTTTTTAATTTTTTTTTCAAATAATTTTAAAATTACCATGTGTCACTTTACCATCGTGCCACGTGACAGCTTACGATCATGACACGTAACAATGACAGTAGTAATAGTTGTTTTCAATTTAATCTTCTATTTACATTTTTTATTCAATTTAGTACTCAATCTTTAAAATGATCCAATTTCATCTTCTTCAATTTGAGATCAAATTAATAAACAAGTTTAATTATAACTTATATGCATATTACAATAACTTTTCCTAATATATACATCAAATCATTTCACCTAAATACTTAAATTAATTTACTTTGTGCATTTTTTACCTTTATAATTTTTTACACATGAAATATTTTACATCTGTAAAAAATAAAATAATTTGAATATTTAGGTGTAGTAATTTGATGTATAAATTTAAAACAATTATTTTAACATGTAAATATAAGTTACAATTAAACTTAATTAAAAAAATAAATTAAAATATTATATTTAATAGTTAATGTCAAAGGTTTAAAATATATATATTTGTAATAAAAAGTAATACTACGATTTTTTTTTTACTTAATAGTTAATTTCAAAGGTTTACAAAATATATTCGTAAAAAGTTTTTGTTTTACTTAATATTTGTTTTATAATATAATCTGTTTTACATTCTTTTAGTTTATTTTTTATTATTTTCGACCTTAAAATGTAACGATTTATAATATTAGTAGTAAAACACAAAAGGTAAAAGCTAACAAATTAATTATTTTAAAATATATCACTAATGTATTTACATTGTCATTAAATTAGTGTAAAAACATACATTGACTAGATGAATGTAGAAACACATTAGATGAGTATAAAAAAATTCAATTAGTTTAACAACACGCATTCGATAATTTTGATACACTAATTAAATAAGTAAAGAAAAAATAAACAGGTCTTGAATATAACAAAAACTATCAAAATAAGTTTTGCAATACATATTTAATCCATTTGTCCATTCATTTATTGGATTAGTATAAAAACAAAATTAGACAAGTATAATAATATATATTAAACAAATCTCTCCATGTACTAATTAGATGAATATAACAAACAAATATTAGTAAAATCATTCCATTCATTGATTAAAGAAAAATATAAAAAAAAAAACATTAAACAAGTCCATCAACACACTAATTAAACAAGTATAAATAAATAAGTTGTTCATATAATCAATAGACAAGTATAACAAAAAATATTAAACGAGATATTTCATGCATTGATTACATGAGTGTATGATTACTCATTAGAGGAGTCTGCCCAAACACTGATTAAAAGTCTACTAAAAACATACACTGATAAGATGACCTTATCAAAATACATTAGACAATTCTACCTATACAGAAAGTAGATAAGTTTATTAATACAATATGAGTTTGTTCATTCACTAATTTGATGAGTCTTGTAATACATCCTAGACAAGTCTAAACAAACACTAATAGAACAACTTTGCATGTACCCTGATTAATCAAGTTTAGTAAAAATTATTAGATGAGTAATTTCATACATTTATTAGATGAGTTTAAAAAACATTAGACAAGTACACCCATACACTAATTATACGAGTTTACCAACAAACACTATACTGGTTTGTTCATACACTGATAAGATGAGTTTAAAAAATACATTAGACAAGTCTTTTCATAACATTAGACAAGTCTATTAATACACATTAGACGAAACTGTTCATTCACTTATTAGACGAGTTTGTCAACTTATTGATTGGACGAGTGTTACAACACACATTAGATGAGTCTAACATATACTGATTAGACAAGTCTAACAATACACATTATACGAGTGTGTACATGTACTTATGAGACAAATCTAGTAATACATATTAGAAAAGTTTGTTGATGCACTGATTATACAAATTTAGAAATACACATCAGACAAGTCTTTCCATACACTTATTAGAAGAGTATAGCAAAAAATGTTACACGAGTTTAACAATATACATTAGACGAGACTGTAGATACAATAAATAGAAAAGTATAACAAAAATATATTATATGAGTCATTCCATACATTGATTATATGAGTTTAGAATATTTTGATTAGACGAGTTGTTGATGAATTTATCATATCAGTCTAACAATACACAATAAACAAGTCATTCATATATTGATTAGACGAGTCAAATAATATACATTAGACAAACTTTTTCATACACATATTAGACAAGTTTATTAATACACATTAGACGAGTATGTTCATTCACTTATTAGATAAATTTTGCAATATATTAGAAAAGTTTGTTCATATACTAGCAATAAATATTAGATGAGTGTGTCCATATACTTACCAGACAAGCCTATCATTAGATATTAGACAATTATGTTGATATACTAGTTATAGGAGTCTAAAAGTACATATTGGACTAATATATCCATACATTAGTTTATATTTATAATGAACATACTCCATATGTTTTTTATAGTTTATTCTTTGTATTTTTAAAGAGTTTATTCTATAAACTTATAAATATTTTTTCATGTTTATTCTATTCAAAATATAATACAAACTTAAAAATATTATTATTTTCCCCCAACTTCTAAATATCATTTAGAATTGAATATGTTTTTGGTCATTCACATTTAAATGAAATTTAGAAATAATCTCTTTTTGAAACTTTTGAGCAATTTAGTCCCATTTGACACATTTTCTCTTTAATGTTAACTCAAATATTACCATAAAACTTGTTTGAAACATAAACTAAACTTAACAAAATTTGATTAAAAAGACTGAATTCACATATTTCTAAAGATGAAATACTAAATTGATCAAAAGTTTTGAAGAGAGACTAATTCTAAATTTCACTAAAACGAATGACCAAAACATATTTAACCTTATCATTTAATATAATATTTAAATATATCCTAATATAATAATTATCTATTAAGATAAAAAATACATAAAAGGTACACACAAAAAACATTACTCGTTTCTTAGGCATATTAAATCTAGTTTTTTGAATAATATTTCAATTAAAAGTAGTCAAATGTATAAATTATTTAAAAGTTATTATACTTAATCTAAAATATAGACATCATTTTTATAATTAATGCTTCGCGAGGATGAATACGAGAATATGTAAATCCGTTTTCTTATATTTATATCTATTGAATACAAGACGGATATATGAATTCATTTTCTTATATCTATATCTAGTCAATATAAAATTTTTCATCAAAATGATTTGCAGATAAAATATTTCTAAAGATGATTTGCAGATAAATATTTCTAAAGAGTTTAAATATTCATTTGAAAAATGAGAAGAAAACAAGACGAAAAGTGGCCAAGAGAAAAACATAAAAAGAATAAAAATTTAGGAGATTTAAAATTTAATTAAACTTTTAAAAATTACTTTATAATGATAAAGTATGATCTCGAATATATATGTGTATATTAATAGTTGTACAAAAATTAATAAATATATAATTATTATCCTGTAAATTTAAATTTAAAAATAAATATATTAAAGTATATTAAAATAAAAAATTATAAATTATTACTCTCATAAAAGAATTCATCTCCTAAGATTCTTGAATGATATAAAATATTTTTAACCAATTTGAATTGCAAATTTAATCAAATTAAATGACATAAAATATTTTTAACCAATTTGAATTGCAAATTTAATCAAATTTAACCTAATAAAATAGTGCACAATTCAAAATTAATTTAAATCTTGATGCTTACTTCTAATAATCACGGCGATTCCGATTACCTTTTGTATTGGGGTCGAACATAACTAAAACAATGACCCAGAATCATATACTAGTTTCCCTCGTATTATAGCCTGTGAGGAGGCGAAACGTGACATCGGAATAAACATAAATTACAAATGTTAAAGAAAAAAAAAAACTCGTGGATGCTTCTATATCCTAAATTAATATTGACTTAATTGAATTTTAAATTATTTCATACAAAAGATTAGAGTAGAGCATAACTAAAACAATGACGCAGAACCATATACTGAATGAGGCTAAACAGACACGATGACACCAACATAAAACTTAACTACAACAACTGAAGAAAAAAAAAAGCAAAATAGGGGATGCTAATATATCCTAAATACCTACAAAGCATTACACAGATACACAGAAGCCTCTCCCCAAATTAAAACCACCTAGGAATCAGTATAACAAAGCAAAGGTTCTAAGAGAAGCAAGGTTAAACCAAATCACACTATAAACATGTATGCAACCTGAAGAAAGTGCTACACAATCAGAGATTCTTCGAACTCGATCCACCCGCTGAAAAAATAAGAGTAGATCGAGCACCATATCACTCTGATCATCAACAACCTCCATCCAAATCTTCGTTCATTCATAGCAGGTTAAGGAAAATCAAGTCGTAAAATTTTCCGTAAGTCACTCGTGGCGCAGTTCGTGGCCGCGAACTTCTTAGTGATAAAAATCGGTAACGGAACGGAGTTTGGGGGCGGCGACGTTACCATCAACGAGTAACCCGCATACAAGCCCTCCACTTTCTCCGTCGAAGGTGAAGTCAAGCTTTTCTCCATGATCTTCGTCTCGGTAGTTACCTCCTTCTCGACGGTTTCCGTCGGCGGTTGTAGATCCGGCGTCGTTTGAGAAAGTAGCTCGCCTCTTTTGAGGATTTTGACCTGGCCCATGACGAGCTTCTGCGGCTGGTGTTTCTGAGGCCTGGCGGGTTGGGCCGGGCCACGGGCGTCTCGTGGGACTGGATCGGCCCGCTTCTTGCGGCTTCGGGAACTCCGCTGGAACTTAGGGTTAGGGTTAGGGAGTTTCATGTTGGAAAAGTTTGGGGCTATGGCTTGGTAGTGGTTCGGTGGTTTGTTTGCGAGAAAATCCTGTGGATGAAGAACTGCAACGTCCATCTGGAAGAACAATTGAACCGAAGCAAGATTTCTTGCAGAAGAAAATGAACGGTCAAGGGAGAAGATAAGAATACAGATGGGAGAAGATTGAAGAAGAAAGAAGAAGAGAGTAGTTGAAAATTGAACGAGTGAAGAGATGAGAGGGTAAAAGGTTTTTATTTAAGCGGAGGCGGCTTAGGGTTAGAAGTGGAAAAGAAGAAGAGTGGTGCTTTGAAGTTATTATAGAAACACCCTCACTCTCCCCCGTGCAGCGTTGGAGCCACGTATTTTTGTTGAGTCATGGACGCGGTATTCTTTATTTGCTTGTATGGCGCGTGCGGATTGGGTTGGGGATTTGGGAGGTCAAGGAAGACATGTTCAAATAAAAAATAATAATTAACCTTTTCTGGGTATTCCAAACGCATCCACGCATCGGGTTGAGGGTGTAAAATTAGAAAAAAATAAAAGAGGGATATTAATCGACGCGTATGTTTTTCCTAATGTTTAAATATTGTTTAATTTGTGTTACAGAACGTGGTACACGTGGCAGACGATGAGAGGGTAACAGAGACTGTAGTGATGCAACGTGAGGTAACCGACGTCGGTTTAAGGTGGCCGGTGGTTTCCTTGGATTGGGCCCCAAGCTACCTTGTTTCTATCAGTTTCTTCCTTAAAAAATAATATTTAAGATGATTAAAACATATCAGAAATTTTATTAAAGATTATTTTCTAAATTAAAAAATTTCTATATATGACGCACTCGGGTTGGATTGATTTTTATTTATCTATATGAATTGAAACAATTTGGAATATAATTCCGGATTTAGAAGTATATTTATAATCAAAATTTATATTAAAAATTATATATTCTCAAATACACAATTCATAATGTATTTAAAAAGATATTTTAAATTATATAATTAAAATATAATTTTATTTTTTAAATATATTTTGAAATGACTATTCTATAAACTATTATAAGATTTTAACCCACCTTCCAATTAAAATTTGAAATACATAAAAAAATACATTTGAATTGAAAATTTTAAAGATAAATTGTAAAAAGTTGAATTCAGAATTTGTCACTTTTAATAACTTGAAATTTATTTTAGTATAATTTTTATTATTTAAATTTAAATTTATATCGTATTTATTTTTAAGAATAAAATTATAATTTTATAATTTTATTTTTTAATATTTTTTTAATCTATCATACCCATCAAATCATATATAAAAATTCACAAATTTTCATCTCATTTTTTCTTAAATTTTATGATATTTTTCTTAATTCAAACAATACTATTTCATTTACTTACTTTCTTTCAAATCTTCACCATTCCAAACACACAAATTACGATGTAGGAGACATTCATTTTGATGGTCATGAGAAAAAAATTCAACTTATTCGAAACTATTATATCTAAAAATAAAATTAGGTGTGCAAATCAATTTGTACGGATTTAAATTATTTGGATAAACATATTTGGATTAAAGTGGGTTCAAACGATTGTTGGATAAGAAATTTAAATTAAAAAAAAAAAAAAACTATGGATAAACAATCTATAAATGGATTTAAGTATAAAATTAAAACTGGCATCAGATCCAATTAGAAGTCCAATAAGATTTAGAAGAATTGTTGAAATTTTACTTTTTGAGTTGAATGAGATTTTGTTTATGCCACGAACTTTCCAACGTTCTTACTTCTAATAAAATGTATTGTTTATTTTATCTTTGTCTTTAAAAATAAAATTTAAAATTTATTTTATCCTTATTTTTAAAAATACAATTTGGAAAATCTTTATTTTAAATATTTTATATTCTATCTATATGTAGTTTGAACATTAAAAAATAAATCAAGTAGTTTTAAGAAATATTATAATTAAGTAAAATAAAAATAATAATAAAAGTAAATGGTAAAAAGAAAAAAGTTAATATGTGCGTGTTAAAGCATTATTTTTTTGAAAAAAATAGAGAACGGAAAAAAAAAATACAAGGAGATTTAAAAGAATAACCATGCATTTAAATGGACATGTGATGAATTCTTATAAATATGGTAAATATGTATGAATGTAATAGGAATGTATAAAACAAAGAAGAGAAAGTAAGTTAGTGAAAATAAAAAGGAAAGAAAGAGATAATACAAAGAAGATAAGACGTTTATCTATCTATGAAAGAAATATTTGCATTAATTATAATAATTGTAAAAGGAAGGATAAAGCCACAGATAAGAAAGAAATGAAGAAATGGTGAAAACAAAAGAAATAAAGTAAAAGAAAGAGAGAAAGAAAAAAGGAGAAGTTTAATTTTTTTTATGGGCGAGAAGTTGAAATAAGATAACAGAAGAAATTTGAGTGTGTCCCTCGAATCAATAAGATAATTAATAAGATATCAGAAGAAATTTTAACCTTATAAAAATAACAAAAAATAAAATTAAACTATTTTTATATTAATCTTAATAAACTCAGGTTATATTTATATTTTATTTATTTTAAATTATATATTATTCTATTTATTTATGATTAATTGTTATTTTTTTATTTATTTGTGTTTATATTATTTAATTTATCTTTAATTATACATCACTCATATCTATTTATTTAATTTAATTTAATCGACGTTCATGTCTTATTTATTTATTTGATCTCTTACGTACCCATCCTATCTAAATATTTCTTTTAACTTATCTTTATACACTAAACTCGTTTATTTATATTTTTTAATTTATTTATGGTTATATATTGGTTGTGTTGATTTGTTTTATTTAATTTATTTTCAGTTAATCATTTTTATTTATTTTAGTAATTTATATCTTAAGTTATTATTACCCTCATATGGCATTTTTACTATTATAAATAGTATAAACATATGTAAATGTGTATTTTTTTCTATTGTGGATAATCAATGTAATTTAAAACAAAACTGAATTTAAATAAATAGTGTTTCAAATGATGAAATGATAAGATTATCATCTTAATTTAAAAAATAAATAAATTTAAATTAGCTGATATTTAGAAGTTGAAAAGAGTATTATTATTTTTGGGACAAATATGTTTTTGCTCCCTGAAGTTTGAACTCAATTTGAAAATGGTATCTTGTTGAAACTTAAAGTTGTCAAAACGAGTAACGCAGCCCGACCCCGCTCGACCCACCAGGGGTTGATCACTTACCCGACCCGGTCCACCACGAGTTAGTGGGTTAAACGAGTTGACTCACAGACTCACTTAATTAAAAAATAATAATTTTTTTTCAGTTAAAACTAAATTATAATAATAAAAATTAAAATCTAAATAAACTTCAATACAATTTTAATACAAACTAAAATCATAAAAATACAAAATTATCTATGTGCTGGCTAAAAAAACAACCTAACTTGACCTAATTGCAAAGCCCAACTTAGCAAAAAACACTTGTATAATCATTTATTTGCGGGTTTGTGAGCCAATCCAACTTACGGGTTTAATCCGGGTGAGTCGGGTTCTAAGTGAGCTGAATAAAAAATCAACCTGTATTGAAATTTAAAAAAAAAAATTTCAACTCAACCCGGCCCGAACCCATGGTGGGCCAGATTGTCTCGCGGGTTCCAACCCATTTTTACAGCTCTATGATAAATGTTTGGTCATTGCATATTCAAAATCATTGTTAATATATAATAATAATACAACAATTAATAATAATAACATTATATAATTATTAGTTAAAACACATGTGATGTCACGCCTCTATGTTCATATTTTTTTTATAATTTTTATAGAATTTTGAGTTATTATCAATGAGAAATATATAATTATTTTTAAAATAATTATTAAATATAAAATTAGAAAAAAAAAGTATATACAGAACAAGAGATTTAAAATAATTGTTGAGACAAAAGAGGTCAAAGGTAAAATTATTTATAAAATAATTAATTTTAAAAAAATAACTAATGATAAAACTAGAATAAATAAATGTAAACACAATAAAAAATATCCTCCTTATATATTGTTATAAATAATAATATTATTATATATTAATAATAATTAATAATATTAATATTAATATATTAATAATAATATTAATAATTATATATCAGTAATATAATGATATTATTAATAATATTAATAATAAACAATAACATTATTAATTATTATTTATATTATTATTGATATTACATAATTATTATTAATATTAATATTAATAATAGTTATAATATTATTTATTTTAATATTATTAGTAATTATATATAATAATAATTATTATTATTATTATTGTTATTAATAATATATAATAATACTAGTAATGATTATATATTATTATTATTAGTAATAGTATTATTATTATTATATAGTTATTATTCAATGTGTAAGGACCAAACATTTATAAATTTCAACCAACCCTCTTCAAATTAGATTCAAACTTCAGGATTAAAAACATTTTTGTTTAATGTTCGTCAAAAACGTTGGTTGGACCGACACTAGTTTCTTTTTTTTATAAAAAATATTAATAATATGTGGCACGTTGTTTATTATTTTTAACACCGTATAAAAATAAGAATTAAAAATAATAATTTTGAAAATACAAGACCAAACAATGATCAAATTTCGACCAGAAACTATTTTCAAATTTAAATTTAACTTCAGCAGCAAAAATATATTTTTTTCCTTATTTTTATATTTAGAATATTTAAAAAACTATAATTATTTTAATTTAATATACCGATTACTTAAAAGACGAAATTTAAAAGAAAAGAAAAAGGAAAATATCGGTTATACATAAGTATAAATAATATATACGAACTCTTAGCACGCTAATCACAAGGCCGAGGTCGAAATGCCGTACATTTTTTTTTTCTCAAAGCAGGCCGTAATCAGTGACCCAACTACAAAAAAAAAAACCACATTGGTGTTTGGTTAGAAGCAGGGCCCTAAAATAAAGCCGAGTATCAACTTTTCCTAGTATCATCATTACTTTTTCATCTGCTATTTATTGTATATAACGAGTGTTTAAGCATTTATAATGGAATTATTAGATAACAAATACAGTTATTAGGTAGCAAAACTTTTATATTCAATGAAATGAGTGTTAAGCATTTTGATTGGTCATTAATAAAAATAATCATAATTGAAGACGTGAGGTGAGACTAATACACTCGTCATGGGTGTTCTAGGATATCACGAGGTGTGTGTGTGTCTGAGCGTTACCTATTATTATTGATTAAAAAATCTAAACAATATATTAATATAATCACATTTTAAAAATAATTTTAGATTTTTCTGACAGCATGTTTTATAGATCTAATCCTCACAAAACAGATAATTTATTATATAAAAAAAGTTGAAAAGTGCCAGGTTGTTATGTTGACGGTTACAGATGCATAATAATTGTTATGGTTTGTTAATACATGAATAATGCATTGAGTGTTTCGTTGTATTGTGTATAGCACCGCCATAGTAATATGGTGGAACGTCTTAATAAATGGGTTACGATAATTTAAAGCGATATAACTAACTAATTATAATGCATCGTTTTCCCCTCATTTCTTTCTTTTAATTAATCTCTTTCTTTTCATTTCATTTATTTTCAATTCTTTCTCAACACAACAAGTGGCGTCTTAATCCCCCGTTAATTAAGCAACTGATGAAGACAAACGTGAAGTCCCGTTGATTAAGCAAATCTATATTCACATTTTTCCTCTTCTTATAAATACAAACACGCACTATTTTACTATTATTTTTTTATTTCCTTTCAAACTACGTTAATTCTTGTTGAAATAACTTGTTCTCGAAACAATTTTTAAACTACCACCCCTCAAATTCAACTATCACGTATTAACACTGAATTTATAATCTTGTAATTAAAAGTTATAATATCAAATTGCTATCGTTTAATAAATGTGATTATATTGTAAGTTAAATACAATCAATCATAAAGCGACCTTTGAAAATAAACAATCAAATATTTTGTCAAATGTTAATTGATTATGAAATATAACATTATATTTAAATATAATAACCTATTTTGTTTGGTTCAAATTAGTTTTTGATTTTCAATTTTCAATCAGAATCAAATTGTTTTTGTTGAGAAAATAGTAGATTTAAAAATTATTTGAAACATCAATTCGGTCAATTTTTTTTTTTTGTAAGTTGTTTTCGTTGATTTGATGTTGATATACTTCTACTTTCTTTCATTTTAGTAAGCACATAACATTGTAGCATGACTCATTCATTCTCAAATTGACTAATTTAAAACCACTCAAATTTATATTTAAGAAATTCAATACATGAATGTTTAATTAATTCAAAACTATGATAAGATCCAAACCAAATTCTCATTAATGTTTAATCATTGATACTATTAGTAACCAAATACTTTTATAAATTAAGTTACCTACCCTTACATAGGTTAACTTGTATGTAGAAAGTGCATCTTTAACACCTTATAAGAAAAGCGCCTCTATTTATCCAGATCACAATATATTTTAGAGAACTAAAAATATATTCAATTATTTTATAAACATTCAAAGAACCATGTATTCTCAATTAAACTTTATTTATCACAATGTGAATTTCATTAAGATAATCTAACATGGAAAATTAAAAATTAGATTGTACAAAAAGAAGAAAACTAAACAACAACAAAAAGTAGTTAAAAAATAAACAAAAATTATGTCCATCATTAGAACGATTAAAAAATATTTTTATGCCAATTTTCTTTTTTATATCAAGACTAAAAATATATTTGTCTATCACTATATTTAGTTAATAAATATGTATTTATTGGTTGTTTTTAAATTAAAAATATTATTTTTACTTTCGTACTCATAATTATTTCATTTAATATCAATATAGTTCGTGGGGGTAAAGTTAAAATTTTGAGTAAAAGTAACATTAAAAATAATTATGAAATTACATTTTCATATTTAATGAATTTACATTATTATGAAGACTTTTTTTTTTAGGAATTTTAATTGTCAAATATTTTTTAAATAAATGATTATTTTTTACAAAATTTTTTGTGGTGTTTTTGTGCAAAATAATAGTAATTTTTGCCAATTATTATCTATAACAAAATTTATATGTGTTTAAAAAAAGAAAAAGAAAATTAAAAAGAATGCTTGTTTTTTTTTTAAGTGTTAAGCGTTGTCTGTATAAAAACATGGGTTAAATATGTTTTTGGTCCCTTAACTTTTAGTGAATTTTGAAATTAATCCATTTTTAAATTTTGGACCAATTTAGTTATTCATCTTTCGAAATATGTGAATTTAGTCCTTTTAATCAAATTTTGTTTGGATTATTTGACATTTCGTATGCATTTCAAGATTGTATTTCAGTTGTTTATACGGTTTGACACATTTTTACTTTAATGTTAAGTCAAATACTATTATGAATAACAAAATTTGATTAAAAGGACTAAATCCGTATTTTAAAAAATGAAGAACTAAATTTGTTCAAAGTTTCGAAATAGACTAATTCCAAAATTTACTGAAAGATCAGAGACCAAAAACATATGCAAAATGAAAAAAAAATTCAGTTACTTGCCACCGTTGAACTAATATATTTTTAACCACCGACCATACATTAAAAGGTTGTAAGTTTTTAATAAATATTTCCTTATTTTCTTTTAACCAAGCTCAATTGAAACTAAAGTTTCAGAACGTGATTTTCATATTAATTAATACGTTAAATATGAATTAAAAAAACAAAGTTTATATTAAACACCTACTAAAATTCAAATATTGAAAAATGACTTTAAAGTAGTGATTAATACAAAATTAATTATTTTACCATACACAAGAAGATAACAAATGATTTTTTTAGGCTGTTAGTTTATGCCAATTAAACTCTTCCTTAGATCTAATTAAACACATTTTCTATTTTCATTGAAAAGGTAGATTAAGGGTTCCAGACGTATACTTTTTTTGTCAACATTTGATGCGTATAATTTTTTCGATTGTGACATACTAGCTAACCTTTGCCTTTCCAATTATCATGCACAGTGAAAAATCGCGTTCATAATAATGATATATCTAAAAGTAAAATATGATATGAATATAAAATATGTACATTAAAATATAATATCTTTAAATATTATTATACTTATATTGACAAGGAAAGTTATTCAAAATGTAAAATAAAAGCAAAAACATTAATATGTTACAATAATTTACTCTAATTAAATGAACATAAGTTATTATTTATGATTGATGATTTTATTTATTACTTCTATTTTTAATATTTCCTTAACGTGGTTAGTTAGCAAATTTCAAAACCATCATTTACCTAACAAATGTAACATGTGAAGAGTGTTATTTTTGTATCAATATTCCAATTCAAACCATTCTCATCTGTTGCCACTAATCTTTAACTCTACCCACGTTTTCAGTTTTTTTTCTTTTTCAGTACACTATTTTCCTTCTTAGATGATATATATTGTTAAAAGACATTTATAATTAGAAAATTTGCACCGAAAAGCAAATGTTATTCGAGAATATGGATTATTATTATTATTAGAATGAGAATTATTCTCTCCATCGTCTTTCACTGTTTCTTACTAATATATTCAAGAAGAACAAGAATTCTCCAAAATTGACTTTTTTATAAGTGGACTCGTGATAGTTACTAAAATATTATGAATTGTATGAAATGAAGGAACGATTTTGTTCTTCATATTAAGGTACCGATGTTATATTATTATATCATTACTCTTTCATTTAGAAACAAGTGTTTGACTTTAAAGGCAAAAACGTTGAAACTACAGGAGATTGAACAATACTTACTACCTAACAGCTTTTGCAACTTATCACAAAAGTTATTGTAATGTAACATTAATAATTGTTTCAAAGTAAATTTTAAGGATAATTCAATCTTACCAAATTAAATTGTGAAAATATGTTTGCGTTTATTTATATATTGTAATTTGATTTTATCTTTAGTTGATGTAGGGCTTCTAACACATCTCTCTCACGTCGAGATATATACATCTCGTATGTGAGACTAAACATTAATAGGTGGTCCGATGGTAGTTTGATAATAAGTGAAATAATATGTTCAACAAATTTCGCTACTACAGATTCTAACAATAACTATGATACTGTGTTAAGTGAATTTTAATAAGAAGTGAATTGTAAGTTTAACTTAATTCCAAAAAACCAACATATAAAGTAAGATTTACACCCACTTATATACTTTAAAATGACCTTATATCGATAAAAAGAATTTAACCATGATTTGTGAATGATTTGTACATGAAACATAAAAAATGAAGAAGTTACCTTTTTTTTAAGGATAATTAATTAATATAATTTTAGAATATTTGTTTCATATGAAACAATATTTATTCTTGGGTTAATATTTTTACATAAATATGTAACTTTTTGTTTGTAGTTTTGGAAATATTACTTCCAAGTTTCTCTTATAGTTTGTCTATCACAGACTTATAATTAACAAGCAATTATATTTTTGTCGTGGGGTAGGCCAATAACTTTTTTGGTATGAAGAATTTGAAAGTGATATTTCTTTGTTAAAGAGTAATTTTTATTTGTTTTTATTATAGACAAAAATTTGTTTGTGCACGTGAGATGTGGTTAATTACCTTAATATAGTTTGTGAAAATAATTATTATTTGTGTCATGAGATATCTAAGATTGAATATTTTTTCTAGACTATAGTCTCAGTTTAGAATTATTCATATTATGTGTATTTTTTTTTTCTAGCCTTGATAATATCATAAATTATAGTATTGATGATTATAAGTTTTTCACTGTATTAGAAAATGTAATGATACTATTTGGAATTTTGGTTCAAATGGAACAAAATTCATGATTGATTGTGTCACTAGTTAGTTACATGCTGTTTTGAGAACACTGAGGCATCATTTTTGGATTAGAGTTTATGTTGTGGAGATTATTGATTATGTGACTTTGAGATTGAAAAACTCTTGATAGATATTCATTTAAGAATATAAATTGAAAAATTATGAAATAAAACATTGATTTGGGACGGAGAAATTTTGTGTAAAGTTAATTATGGATTCAACTAATCTTTTTCACTTGATAATAATGTCTACTATGAGGGTGTAATGTGATTGTTAAACCAATAACTAACGATCATTTTCTTGATTCACAGCATTTCTTATCCGGTGATAGACACATTTTCGTGAATAAATAATTTTATACATAATTTCACACACACACACATCTTACACACATCTTAGAAATTCTATTTGAATAGTATAGTATTGTCTATTAAATTATAATAGTTTGTTTATTTTTCTTAATTTATAGATTTTTTTCTTTATCCTGAACAGGAATATAATCAATATAAAATTTAATGTAATAATTTATTTATTGAATTAAGTCATTAATATAATTGATTGATTGTGATTAAAAATTGATCTCAATAAATAAATAAACAAAGAAATATCATTTATGCTAAAAAAATATATTGATCGTTAAAGTTCATAAAACTAACCACTAAGAATGTTAAGGTCATTAACATATATTTGTCCTCATTTGATAAGTTTTCTTTATATGTAGTAAATTTGAAAATTTCAAATTTATTACTTATATTACATTTGATAATTTATTAATGATATAAAATGATATTGTATATTTTTAATGAGATTTTATCACATTTTTTGTTAAAAAGTAATGACGACAATAATGTACACATGATTTTTAATTTAAGACTAAAAAAATTATGTGTAGTATCTCACATTTAATAAACAAGATTTTACTCTAAATTAATACCTTATTTATTAGATTTCAAAGTCAACTCCTTATTTCAATGTGATTTATTAATATTACTTTACAAAAAACTTAACACTTTTGTTAATAAATATTTTAAGTATTTACTCGATCCCACAAATCAAATTATAAGATGAAGTTTGCATTTAGTTATATAGTTATATGAGACAATGATATTATGATTCTCATTTTCTGATTCTCATTCTTTACTTCCTAACATGGTTTAATGGGTTTAGTATGAGTTATTGATTAATTTACCACTATCTTTTTCTTTTAAAAAATCAATATCACATACTAAGTCACATTAAGAAATAAAATATGAGAGTCAAACAAATAAAAGTCATACTACAATATTCCTAATTACTTAATTGATGTAGGAGTTCAATAATTCTTTTTTAATTTTTTAATACGACGTCTAAGTTTATATATTTCAAACTATTAATGAAACTAAATTATTATTTTTTTAAATATGCTTATTTACTTAATACCTTAATGCCACGATAATTGATTATGATACAAGATACACAAAAATACTTATAATTCAAAATTTTCAAATATTTTTAAAAGTATCTTCATAAAAAAGTGAAAAAAGAGAGAAGATTTTCAAGTAAAATAAATTAATTTTAGCGAATTCACTTAAGAAAGTAACAAAATAAATCTCTTGATAAAAATAAGTCATAATTTCTTAGTTTCTAAATATTTTATAAATGCTGTAAAATTGTTTTTTTTACTAACTATTCTTTTAGTATTTTAAAAAATAAAGTCTCAAGTCATGTTGTTTACTCTTTATAACTTCCGTGAACATGATGACGCATATGTAAATATTTCTCAAAAAAAAGTAGTCGGTGTGGAAATTTTTCATAAAGTCGAAATATTTATTGACTAATAGTTAACTACTGATTTGTTCGTGTATTAAGATTTATGTAAGAGATAATTGTTTTTTAATATACACTTGTAAGATCAAAAAGTTAATTAATAAATATAATTATTTATCAATTATATGATACATGTGGACACGTGACTCATAAATTTAATAAAAAGTATTCATAATCATCTTACAAGATATTACGTAAGATGTTAGAAAAACCTTCACATACTAAAAGGGAGAGTTAATTTAAGGGTTCTGGTAACACCTGAACCATTTGCTTAACTTAAATAACTTGCTTATATGTGAAAAAAATTGCTTTGTTAGTTATTAGTTTAAAAAAAATAATGATTATAAACAATTTCTTTTGAAACAATGATTAAGGTTAGCTAATAAAATCCTTTAATTAAAATTAAATTAATAGCATTGTCACAATTAATAATAAAATTAAATATATTTTTAATTCTTAAATTTAATACGAATTTATTTCTGCCACAAACTTTCATATAATTTAGTTTCTAAATTTCAAAATTGAATACTCATCTTATTCTTATCGTTAACGTGTCAATAACTATTTCAATTACACGAACAAAATTACATTTACACTGCAAACATATTTAACACCGAATAATATAGATTCGCATAAAACAGTGGAATAAAATTCTGAAAGTATTAGGTACCTTTTTTCCAGAAAAAAAAAATGATTACAAATGCAGTTATTATTAGAAAGGCACGAAGAGAAGAACCTAACGGTGTGAATGAGTCATGTTCAGAAGATGAAATGAACCGTCTTCATCATCTCGCAACCCCATGAATGAACCTATTACTCTTTTGCATAAGCTTAGAAATTTTACAGAAAATAAGAGAAAAAGAAGAAGAAGAAGAAAATGGTGGTTCATGGTTGCAGCAGAGTAGCGCAGTTGACAAGAACAAATGCACATGCTTGTCGTGTGATTGCCGCTTCACCTCAACATTAAATTTCCTCTCCCCACTGTTTCTTCTTTTCTCTTCTGCACAGAAAGCGACACAATATGACATACACACTTCAATCCATGATTTCACACACAAACACACATTTATTTCACCAATCTTATATTAATTTCTGTATATTATAAAAAAAGAAGTATATTTGGTTGAATTGGAGATATATTTGGTAACTTCAAAAAGAAAGTCTCACATATTAATGAGTTAAAAAAGAAGAAAAGAGAGACAAAGAGAGGTATGAAAAAAGATTCAAAAGGTGTAAGAAAAAAGAGCATTCTTTTTGGAAAACCAAAAAGCAGTTGAAACCTTGGAGATCAAGAAGAGAAGAGAAGAGAACACCCATTACCAACACAGGGCACCCTTTATGCTTCTGCCTCCAAAAATCTCGTTCTTCATGCATTCTTAACATCAAACAATGAAAATGAACCTTCTTTTTGTCGTTATTCTTCTTCTGCACTACGTTGCTGCTGCGGACCCTCCTGCTTCCTCTCCTCAATTTCCACCTGATTTCTCTCCAGGCACTCATTCATCTCTTTCCCATCATTGGGTTTCTTAATCTTTGTTAACTAATTGGTTTTACTAATGATTCTTTTTTCACTGATTCTAACAACTGTTAAAGCAGGGGCGGAGCAGCATCACCTGCACAAGAAAATGCTGGTAGCTATTGTAGCAGCCACCACTTCACTTGCTGCACTCGTTTTCGGTTTCTTATGTTTCTGGATTTATCACACTAGGTGTCCAATAAAATCCAAAACCAAAAGGGTTAAAACTCCTGGTCCAGGTGCGTGTTTATTTTGTAATGTTCCATTTCTCGTATACCTTTTTAAGAAAAATTCAGAATTGAATGGACCCTATGGTATTGTCTGAGATTACTTTCTTTTCTCTCTTTGTGTTGTGCTTTTGAATGGCAAGATGCAGAGAGGGGGATCACCCTAGCACCGTTTCTGAGTAGATTCAGTTCCATCAAAATTGTTGGTATGAAGGAGTCTGTGCCGATAGTTGATTATAAGCAAATAGAAAAAACGACCAATAATTTTCTGGAAAGTAACATCTTGGGCGAGGGTGGTTTTGGATGTGTTTACAAGGCTCGGTTGGATCATAACCTGGATGTTGCGGTAAAAAAACTACACTGTGAAACTCAAAATGCGGAAAGAGAATTCGAGGTAAGAATGATCACGTATTGCTTGTTCATTTGCTGGTTCTCTGTTTTCAACTTTTTGTGTCTGGTCGATTCATTGAATGGTGTGATGAAATTGCAGAACGAGGTGAAATTGTTAAGCAAAATTCAGCATCCGAATATAATCTCCTTACTGGGTTGTAGCATTGATGGTGACACGAGGTTTATCGTTTATGAGTTGATGCGAAATGGATCATTGGAAGCTCATTTACATGGTAAAATACTGTATCCCATGCTTAAATGCGTAGCAGAGAGGACCCATTTTTTTATCTTAAATTTTGAAAATCGTTTCTAAAATACATTTGTTTTAGAAACCAAAGATCAGAAAAGGTTAGGAGATGTTTTATTTTTTCATCTGGAGATTCAAAGGATAATAATTAGAAAACACAATCGTGTTCCTGAAGCAAACAGTCTCAGATGTGTTCAAAACACAGGAAAACTTTTCTGAAACAGTAAACAAACAACATTCCATTCTCGTTACTAAATTCTTATCGTGTCATTCTTTTCCAAAATCTTATGCTGAAGGACCTACTCATGGCTCGGCATTGACATGGCACATGAGGATGAAGATTGCTCTTGACACAGCAAGGTAATGTTCCTTAAAAAAGATCTTGATCTTTCTCTTTTCTTCATTATAACTGTATTAACACTCTTCTGCTATTCTGACAGAGGACTAGAATATCTGCATGAACACTGCTACCCTGCAGTGATCCACAGAGACATGAAATCTTCCAATATTCTCTTAGATGCAAACTTCAATGCCAAGGTAAGAAAATCACATTAGATTTTCCATAAAAGTTACTTCCTTTTTCCATTACCAATTATTTTCATCTTTGTTGTATTCACCTAAGTTTCATATCATGTGTTGGCATCCTCGAACTTATTGGTGGTGGATTCAGCTGTCTGATTTTGGTCTAGCCATAACTGATGGGTCCCAAAGCAAGAAGAACATTAAACTATCGGGTACCTTAGGATACGTAGCACCGGAGTATCTTCTAGACGGTATGCCAACTAAACCTGTTATCATTATTATACGCCATATGCATTGGTTTGACAAGTTGGATATTTTACTATATTGTAACCCTTTAGCAAACCAGATCCAAGAAATTGTTTCTTAGTCCTCTTTGATTTTAAGGTGGGTTTGAACATATGACCTGTGTATCTTGTTCTTATCTTGGACATGTTGTCATGTACCTGCCCTGTTGAAAAGTCACATTTACACGCTATTTAAATTGACCAAATCACCATGTGATACAAAATGAATACACATGGAACAAATTTTGAAGTTAATAGCAATCTCATGCTTTTAGTTTCTAATCAATGGTTACAGAGCACTTTTTTTTGAAGTGTATGTCTCTCGCTTTAGAAATGGAATTTATTCTTGTCTGCAAAATGGGAACACCTATAAGCTTTCCACAATTTATTTGAAAGTTTGATGTCTCTGATGTGTTTTTGACTGTTGAGAGGGATTTCATTTCAATTGTGGTAGATATTATTCCTTTAGACATAGGTGATTGGGTCAATATACCAGTAATATTTTAATATTATCATGGAGAAATGTCTTAGATTCATACCAAACCAGGTTCATGTACCAATGTGAAATTCATCTGTAGAACTAATTATTGAGGATGCTTCAATTCAATTATTTTACAGGTAAATTGAGTGATAAAAGTGATGTGTATGCTTTTGGGGTTGTGCTATTAGAGCTTCTACTAGGAAGGAAGCCTGTGGAAAAACTGGCACCGACGCAATGCCAGTCTATAGTCACATGGGTATGGGCTACTTTTAATCTTATGTATGTACCTATAACTATGGAAAGGAGTGTAAGGTACATAACTATTTATGATTGCAGGCCATGCCACAGCTCACAGACAGAGCCAAGCTTCCAAACATTGTGGATCCAGTGATTAAGGACACAATGGATCATAAACACTTATACCAGGTTTGTGATCCTGGAATTCAAAATTCAAAACTCATTTCCCACACAAGCACTGTACTAGGTACTTTGCTTAACCAAACAAATGTACTTTTCTTTGACGGGTTTTGTACTTCATAGGTTGCTGCTGTAGCTGTGCTATGCGTGCAACCAGAACCTAGTTATCGCCCTCTCATCACAGATGTTCTTCACTCACTTATCCCTCTTGTTCCCATTGAGCTTGGAGGAACACTGAGAGTTTCACAAGTGAGGCAGCATGCCTCTCTTGCTGTGAATTCTCGTCATTGATAGTACCTATCAGTTTTATAACAGTGAGAAAGAATGAATGCTGCCAATACACAAATACTTGAAATTACAGATAGTCCACGACAAACTACAAGAACATTGATTTGGGAAGGGTGTTTTTACCTTAAATAGGGGAAAAGAGCATTAGATTGTTCATAACAGATGTAAAGAAGAAATTTTTAGTTTTACTTTGTTTTGGGTAGAGATGGATTGTGTATAGACTCTATACAGTATTGAATTTGTATAAATTTGGATCTGTTGTCTTCCATTCCATTACATAAAGACAAAATCTCACTAGCAACCTCTTAAGTGAATCATGTATTGGAGCTCTGAAATGATGATGAACAGTCCAAACAAGGTGGTCCAGGACCAAGTGACTGACCGATACTTCAAAGCACATCATTTGTGATCCATGTGATTTCCATTGGGGTTAACAAATAAGGCAAGAAGTACATAGTCCGTCTATAGAATGAAGCCTGAAAGTACCATTTACTTTGCGACTTTTTAGTTTTACTGATATTCTTTTTACAACGGTTTTACTAAAAATATGTGCCTCATGCATAGCCTTCCATCAGTATGTTTCAATTGGGAGTGAAAAAGGTTGGATCGAAGGAGTAAGGGTGAGAAAAGATAGAGTTGGCCACATTGGAACACATGAAATGTGCAGAAAGTTTACAAATCCAGAAGATGAGATGCGGAGAATCTTGACGCTTATAATAAGAAAGGCAAAAAAGTTGTTTTCCGATACTGAGGTACATTATGCAAGCGGAAACATAGTTTTTTTTTTTTAATTTTATTAATAATCTTTTTTTATTTATGAATACGTGTAAATTTTTTTAAAAGTATACTATTACTTTTATTTTATATCATTTTATTTATTTATTAAGTGAAAGCACAATAATAAAATACCTTATTTATTGAATATTATATTAAAATTTTGATGTAATGAGATGCTTAATTGTATAAAATTAAATATTAAATATTTTAAAAATTTACAATTTAGTTATATTTAAAATGAGTAGTTATCTTTTTATCTCCACTATTTATTAGTTGGCTTAAATACCTTTTTTATCCTTATTTTCGTAGTGTTTGTTGTGGATAGTCCTCATTTTTACTAAATGTTTAAAATGGTCATCATTTTCGTAGTGTTTGTTGAGGACGGTCCTCATTTTTACCAAAGGTTTAAAATGGTCCTCATTTTCATAATTTGTGTTTAATTTAGTCCTTTTCTGTGATGCTGTTTAATTCGTGTTTGTATTACATTGGACTGGAGTGTAGTAATTATATAGTTGGGGATAAATATGTGAGCTATGGTTTATCGTTGAACTATCAACATTGCACGAATTGCTACAATATTGTTGCCTCCAACGATTACAACCAGAGATAAAGGAAGAAGATTGGACCGTGACATGGGAAGAAGAAGATTGCAACAACACGGAATGGAGGAAGAAGATTGCAACAACTGACCAACTGCCTAACAATTCATTTTCAAAATCCTAAGCTCACTTATTTATCCTCAAATAATTACTACAATTGTACAATACACATAATACACCGCAGTACAAACCGTTGCTGATTTAAACGACGTCACAAAAAAGAACTAAATTAAACACGAATTAGGAAAATGAGGACCATCCGCAACAAACACTACAAAAATAAAGATAAAAAGCTATTTAAGCCTTATTAGTTTTTACCATCTTATTCGTTACTCTCTTTTTTTTCTTCTTTTTTTTTCTCACCATTATTTCTGAATTTATTTTTCGTATTAATATTCTTAGTTATGAATTTTGTGGTATAACTTTAACATTATTATAAACTATAACATAAATAATTAGTTAGTATTTATATTTGTTTACAAATTTTAATTAATTACGAGCTTTTTCACCATTATTATTATAAATTATAAATTACAAATAATAATAAGTTTGTTAGCAATAAATAAAATTATCTTTCTTTTCACATATTTTTTCCAACCACACATTTTTTATTCATATTATATATATATATATATATATATATATATTTTTTTTTTTTTTCTTTTTTTTTTTTTTTTTTTTTTTCTTTTTTTAAAAGTTTTTAAAGGTGTTGAAAGAGAGGATGAAGGGTGTTTTTTGTAAAAAAAAAGGAGTTTTTAACCAAAAAAATGGAAAAAGGTTTCTTTTTTTTTTTTTTT
>Ga0099822_1000418_pt1 | contig 38171 bp, 37 predicted proteins | sample CowpeawhiteBW_FD_76839 | JGI IMG/M metagenome (GOLD analysis project Ga0099822, IMG submission 76839) | Root nodule microbial communities of legume samples collected from California USA - Cow pea white BW | ecosystem: Host-associated > Plants > Roots > Nodule | place: USA: California | collected... | reverse complement strand
ATCCCAAGGAGCCAGCCGTGTTGAGTACGACAGACGATCTTCGCATCAAAGAACTGAAAGAGCTGAGTACGCCCGACGAGGTGATGCGGGAAATCCCGCGCACGCTGACGGCGACCCGGGTCGTGATGAGCGCCCGCAACGCCATCCATGCGATCCTGCATGGGACCGATGACCGGCTGCTGGTCATCGTCGGCCCCTGCTCGATCCACGATCCCGCGGCGGCCGTCGATTACGCCGAGCGTCTCGCCGGCTTGCGCGAGCAACTTGCCGACCGCCTCGAGATCGTGATGCGCGTCTATTTCGAGAAGCCGCGCACCACGGTCGGCTGGAAAGGGCTGATCAACGATCCCAACCTCGACGGCAGCTTCGACATCAACAAGGGCCTGCGCCTTGCCCGCAGCGTGCTGTCGGCGGTGAACAATCTCGGCCTGCCGGCCGGCACCGAATTCCTCGATATGACGACGCCGCAATACATCGCCGACCTGGTGTCGTGGGCCGCGATCGGCGCACGTACCACCGAGAGCCAGATCCATCGCGAGTTGGCGTCCGGATTGTCCTGCCCGGTCGGCTTCAAGAACGGCACGGACGGCAATGTGCGGATTGCGGCTGATGCGGTGAAGTCGGCCTCGCACCCGCATCATTTCATGGCAGTCACCAAGGGTGGCCGTTCGGCGATCGCCGCGACACGCGGCAACGAGGACTGCCACGTCATCCTGCGCGGCGGCCGCGCGCCGAACTACGATGTCGCCAGCGTCGATGCCGCAGCGGTCGAGCTCGGCCGCGCCGGCGTCGCAGCGCGGGTGATGATCGACACCAGCCATGCCAACAGCAGCAAGAAGCCGGAGAACCAGCCGCTGGTCGCCGCCGACATCGCCCGTCAGATTGCGGACGGCGAACAGCGCATCGTTGGCGCGATGATCGAAAGCAACCTGGTTGCCGGGCGGCAGGATGTCGTGCCGGGGACAGCGCTGACCTATGGTCAGAGCATCACCGACGGCTGCATCGATTGGGACACGACGGCCGATGTCCTCAACCGGCTGGCTGATGCCGTCGACGCCAGGCGAAAAGTCCAACGTGGCAGCCTGAAGGAGGCCTCGGCCTGAACCGGCACGATGGATTGAGCGCAAGCGGCGGGGCGCGAGATCGCGCTCCACCGTCCGCGGCAAAAGGCTAGCAGCCGCGGCAGATGCTCTTGATCTTCTTGTCGAGCGCGGCGTCTTCCTTGTTCGTCTGGTTGTTCGGATCGCTCAGGGACTTCTCGCTGGGAACGTCGCCGCGGCGGGGCTGGCGGTGGCCCACCGGCGCCTCCATCAGCGGCTTGTCCTTCTGGACCGTGGATACTCCGCCCTGTTGCGGCTGCGCCAAGGCCTGCGGCGCTCCGGCCGCAATCAACAGAGCCATCGCCAAAACTGTTTTTCTCATTTTGCGTCTCCGCCTCTCAGCCCTTCTTATCGCGCCCGGTCCGGGACATCGATGATAGCGCAGTTGCGTCGCCCCTGCGCTGCGCAATCCTGCACCTTCCGTATATCGGCCATGGCGCCAAGTAGCCAGATTCCCGCGGCGACCAGCACCGCAAAGACACCGAGCATCACAACATTTTCGATCCCTGCCCGGCCCCGCTCATCGCTGGCTCACGATTCCGGCGGGTAAAGGTGAACGTCACCACAATAATCGAGGATGCGGTACTGGCGTTCCGCGGAACCCTGGCCGTCCCGGGACGGTGACTGCGACAAATAATCCGGCCCGATCGGCGCCTTGCCGTGGCCCCCGGGGATGTCGAGGACATAATCCGGCTGGCACAGACCCGAGACCCGGCCGCGCAGGGCCCGCATCAGCTTCTGCCCGGCCTCGATCGTGGTGCGCAGATGCGCGGTGCCCGGCGCGAGATCGCCATGATGCAGATAGTACGGCTTGATCCGGCACTCGACGAAGCCGCGCATCAAAGCTTCGAGCGTCGCAGCATCGTCATTGACCCCGCGCAGCAGCACCGACTGGCTGACCAGAGGGATGCCGGCGTCGGCGAGCTTCGCGCAGGCCGCGCGCGCGGTCTGCGTCAGTTCGCGCGGGTGGTTGGCGTGGATCGCGACCCAGGTCGTTGCGCCATTCGGCCGCAGCGCTGCGATCATCTCGGGGGTGATGCGTCCGGGATCGGCGACGGGTACGCGGGTGTGGATGCGGATGACCTTGACGTGATCGATCCCGGCGAGATCGGCCATGATCTCCGTAAGCCTGCGCGACGACAGCATCAGCGGATCGCCGCCGGTCAGGATGACCTCCCAGACTTCCGGATGCGCGCGGATATAGTCCAGTGCCGCACCATAGGCGTCATCCGACAATGCGGTGGCCTTGCCCGGGCCGACCATTTCGCGGCGGAAGCAGAACCGGCAATAGACCGCGCAGACGTGAACCAGCTTTAGCAAGACCCGATCGGGGTAGCGGTGGACGATCCCGGCGACCGGCGAATGCGCATCGTCGCCGATCGGATCGGCGTTCTCGCCCGGCTGCTCCACGAGCTCCTCTGCGCTCGGAATGAATTGCCGCGCGATCGGATCGTCGGGATCGGCCGGGTCGATCAGTGCGGCGAGCTCCGGCGTCACCGCGACGGCATAGCGCGCAGCGACTTTTTCCAACTCAGGCAGCGCCTCCGCGGGCGCGAGCCCGGCGTCGACCAGCTCACGCGGCTGTCGCAGGGTTGCCGCCAATTTGCGATCGATCCTGTTCATGGCTCTCCTGCAGGCGGTGTCCAGACCACCTGGTCAATTCTCGGCGCGCCGCTCGCCAGCATTACGAGGCGATCGAAGCCGAGCGCAACGCCGCTTGCTTCGGGCATCTGGCCGACCGCGGCAATGAAATCCTCGTCCAGCGGATAGCGCTCGCCGTAGCGCCGGGCCTTCTCGTCCATTGCCGCAGTGAAGCGATAGCGCTGCTCGGCGGCATCGGTCAGCTCGCCGAAGCCATTGGCGAGCTCGACCCCGCAGGCGTAGACCTCGAAACGCTCCGCGACGCGCGGATCGCCGGCCTTGGTGCGCGCCAGCGCCGCCTCTGGCGACGGGTATTCGAACAGCACGGTCAGGCGGCCCTGTCCCAGCTTGGGCTCGATATGCTCGACCAGCACCTTGCTGAAGATATCGGACCAGGTGTCGTCGTCCGCAACCCGCACCCGCGCCCGAGCGGCCGCCGCCAGCGCCGCCCGATCGCCCTCGCCGCCTGTGATCGTCGCCAGCAGATCGATGCCGGCAAAGCGATCGAACGCCGCCGCAACCGTCAGCAATTCCGGCTCGGCGAAGGGATCGGCGAGCTTGCCGCGGAACGAGAATCGGCCGATCCCGGTCGCCTGGGCGGCATGCGCGATCACCACGATCGTATCGGCCATGATGGCGTCATAGCCCGCATTGGCGCGATACCATTCCAGCATGGTGAATTCGGGCAGGTGCAGATCGCCCCGCTCGCGATCGCGGAACACCCGCGCGAACTCGTAGATTTTCGGCTCGCCCGCCGCGAGCAGCTTCTTGCAGGCGAATTCCGGCGACGTGCGCAGAAAGCGCGTCGCATGGGAGCCGTCGGCCCGTTCTAGATCGGTGCGGGGCGCGTGGAGATGGGTCTCGTTACCAGGGGAAATCTGCAGGATCGCGGTCTCGACCTCGGTAAATCCCTGCTCCTCGAACCAGGCCCTGAGCGCCTTCGTCACTGCGCTGCGCGCCAGCAAGAACGGCTTGCGGTCGGCATAGCGCGATGGTGTCCACCAGGCAGACGGCTTATCCGGTCCAGTCATTTTGCCCCCGCCTGACCCGACCAATCGGCCCGAGCAACTGGCATTGTTTGTTTAAGAGACAAGTGCAAGCCCTTGATATTGAACCGACTGCTAACCGACACAATCTTTGTGGCACAGAAGCGCAACGACATTTGTCCCTTGTCTTGTCGAAAGACGCTCGCCTTGTCCATGTGGCAGTCCGCAATCTGCCGAAATTGCCTGCAAAAGGCTGGCATCTCAGGGACAAATCAGTATGTTGCAGCCCGAAATCGCCGCCATGGCCGGGAGGGCGCCGATCCAGTTTGCGCCCCCGGCTGCCAAATTCAGGAAAACACCTTTGAAAGTCATCGCCAGTTCCATCCGCAAGGGCAACGTCATCGAGCAGGACGGCAAGCTCTATGTGGTCTTGTCCGCCGAAAACATTCACCCCGGCAAGGGCACCCCGGTCAGCCAGATCGAAATGCGCCGCATCGGCGACGGAGTGAAGGTCTCGGAGCGCTACAAGACCACCGACCAGGTGGAAAAGGCCACCGTCGAAGACCACAACTTCAACTATCTCTACGAGGACGCCGACGGCTTCCATTTCATGAACGCTGAGAATTACGACCAGGTCCAGGTCTCGAAGGAGATCGTCGGCTCGTCCGCGCCGTATCTGCAGGAGAATATGACCGTGAAGCTCTCGCTGCATGAGGGCAATCCGGTCGCGATCCAGCTCCCCCAGCGCGTGACGCTGGAAGTCGTCGAGACGGAGCCGGTGACCAAGGGCCAGACCGCCTCGTCGTCCTACAAGCCCGCGGTGCTGTCCAACGGCATCCGCACCGGCGTGCCCCCTCACGTCAGCACCGGCACTCGAATCGTGGTCATGACCGAGGACGGGTCCTACGTCGAACGCGCCAAGGATTAGCGGCCAGCGCATTCCCAAGCGAGTAACAGCCAGGCGCGCGAAGAAAACGTTTCAAAACGAGAATCCAGAGTTTCGGTTCCGATTCAATCGGAACCGAAACTGCTTTAGTCTCACCGGTAGTCGCGCATAAGCCGGGGGTCGCATTGAGCAGCAAGGTCGTCAGCTTCGCCGGTTGCTTGCTGGCAGTTTTGCTCTTCTCCCTGACCGGCGCGTCTGCCGACGAGTTCAGGACGCCGTCCATCTCGGCCATGCGGGTCGAATGGCGTTCTGCGCTCAACCAGTTGCGGCAGGAGATCAACACCCGGCCCGCCATTGCCTCCGGCTTCAGCTTCGCGAGCCAGCGCCGGGTCCCGGCCTACGATCCGCGCTCGACGCCGGCATGGGTGCAGTTGAACGCGGCGACATCGCCGATCTTCCCCGGCATCGCACGCAGCCCGATCCCCGTGCTGCTGCCGTTCGACACGGCAAGCTACCTCGAGGCGCGGCAAGACGGTACGCAGGATGCCCTGCCCGTTTCGCGCTATCAGGCCGACTTCCGTGCTGTGGATCTCTTCCATGCCGGCGCATCCGGCTACGATGCCGTGTTCTCGCTTGTATCAGGCGCGGGCGACGGCATGCCGCAACGGACCTTTGCGAAGCCGGTCGAGGTTCAGATCTCCGGCTCGATCCTGGTCTACGACCTCGTGGACCGGCTGGCAGGCAAGGGCGAGCCGGTCAAGGCGCTCGCCACACAATTCCCCGACATCCGCCGCTTCATCCGCGAAGGCTACGTGCGTTACGCCTTCACCCGGTTTGGAATTCCATACGTCGTGTCGATCCAGTGCCTCGACAGCGCGCCGCGCCCGAAGCGGCTGGCCTGCCGCGAGGCCTATCCCGTGGCCGAGCGCTTCCTGAAGGCCTTGCGCATCGCAGGCGGCCAGCCGTCGCAGCCGCGCAGCGACATCGCGAGCGACGTCGCCGAACGACCCGCGGCGGCATCTTCCGATTTCACCTATCACCCGAGCGGCGATATTTTCATCAACAGTGGCCGGCACAATCAGGCGGGCCGCGCGGACTTCACCGTCTATTCCCAGGTCCGTTTTCCGCTCGAGAAGGCGCCTGCCTTCGCCCATTCGCAATCTTATCCCAACATGGGCGTGTCGATGAATATCCCTGGCAGGACAATTTCTGCGAGGCGCGCAGCTTCGAGGTCGGACAATGCGCCGGCGGTCATGGCCACCAGGGCCAGGACATGCGCCCGGGTGCATGCCCGGCCGGCAGCGCTGACGAATGCGACCCCAAGCGCCAGGCGGTCGTTGCGGTGCGCGACAGCATCGTGATCCGCTCACCGCAGCAGCAATCGGCGACGCTTCAGGTCAACACCCGCACCGAACATATCCGCTTCCGCTACATGCATATGAACCCCTCGGCGATGGATGCCGATGGCCTGCTCAATGGCCGCCGCGTGGCGGAGGGCGAGAAGATCGGCGTAGTCTCGAACTATCTCGATCACCCCAACGGCACGTCGCGGCATCTGCATTTCGATGTCCAGGTGTTCACGCGCGACGGCTGGATCTGGGTCAATCCCTACACCACGCTGGTGTCGGCTTATGAGCGGCTGATCCGCGGCCGCGGGCGCGAGATCGGGCCGGAGCTTGGACCGGCGGCCGCGGTGGCCCGTGCCACGCCCGACGACGTCACACATCACATCGACACGCAGGAGGGCGGCGGCAACTAGGCCCTGTCACCGCAAACCCGCTGACGCGAGGCGACGAAAGCTGCGTTCGGTTGGCGCTGTTGGCGACCAAGCTCGCGCGGCGGTGCAATATGTCGCGAAGGGCCATGAGCGATCATTCAGGCCAGTCGAGAACGAATTGGCTTGCCATGCCGAGAGTCCTTTTGCACTCTCGGGCAAGGAGGCCGACGCATGAAGATCATGACCGTTGCATGCGCTCTCGGAGCGACCCTGGTGCTGTGCAGCCTCGGGACGTCTGGTGCTGAAGCCCGGACGCGGAAAGCACAAGTCGTTCGTGGACCAACGAGGGTTATCATCCCGACGCCGGTGATAAGGCCGACCCCGTGGGATTATTATATTGTTCCACGATATCGCTATCGCCCTGAAGACGACCGGGTCGATCCATACGGCCCGCCCCTGGTGTCGTCGTGGGTCCGCTATGAGGGGTGGCGGTGGCCATACTGGTGGTGAACAGCAATCACGCCAAACAGATCGCATTCCGGGGGAAGTGATGATCGTCGCCTGACGGGCGCGGCGTAACGCCATGACAAACCGCGTATCGTGATGCCGCGTTGTGGCTGCGGACCGCTGGGCCATTTTGGAAGGAGTCGGTGTATCCGCTTAGTAGCGAAGCCGATTCACCCGAAATCGATCTGCATTCCGGCCAATGTTTCCGCGACTTTCTTCTGCACGTCCGCAGGCGGCGGCAGGATCGGACGCGGCGGCTCCGCCGTACAGATCCCCCTGAGATTGGCGATTGCGTAGACCACGCGCAGGCTCGAGAACGTCTTGAACAGGTCCCAGATCGGTTGGAGACATTCGTTGAGCCGTCGCGCCTCTGTGGCATTGCCACTCGTTGCGGCGCGGACGATGTCGACGCAGATCGTCGGGAAAATTCCCGCAAGAACGCTGTACCAGGTCTGGCCGCCCGCCAGCAGTGCCTCGGTGCAATTCCAGTCGGCGGCGTACCCCAGCGAAAAGCCACTCGGGACGACGGCTCGCAACTCCGCGATATGGCCCGATACCGCGGAACGGTCCGGCGCCGGACTCTTCAGCGCCACGATTCCATCCAAACGGCTCAAACGACCGATCAGGGCTGGCGTGAAGCGGAAATGCGTGGTGCCGGGATTGTCGTAGATGCAAATCGGCAGCCGGCTCTCGCGCGCCACCTCCTGGAAGTGCTCGAAAACCTCGTCATCCGTGAGCGGAGTATAGGAAACCGGCGCCAGAAGCCCCGCCGTCGCGCCAGCATCGCGTGCATCCTGGGCCAATCTCACGGTCTCGTCGGTGCGGAGCGCGCCGATCCCGGCCAAGATCGGCGTCCTCCCCTCCGCCAGACGGACCGCCGCCTGGACGGCACGCCGCCGCTCGTCGCGACCGAGATACGGGTATGAGCCTGTGCTGCCGAGCAGCCCGACCGAATCTACCCTCGCGGCAATCAGAGGGTCCAGCAACGCCCTGAGAGCACCGACGTCGACTCGCCCATCCCGATCCGATGGCGTGATTGGAAACGCGGAAAGTCCCTTCAGATTGACCATCGGTTGCTTCCTCTTCAGCAGCAGCGAAACACATATCCGGATTGACTGGATCAGAGATGATCCAGTTGCGATTGATTTCGGCTTCGAGATGGACCAGCGACCTCCGTCCCGCTTGCGCTAATAGCCGCCGGCATGGAGCCCGCCGCGCCCGCGGCTATTCGAGCATCGTGGTCAGTTGCGCGCCCTCGTCGGCCACGAACACCGCGATCAATTCCGCCGGCTCCGTAGTGCTCGCATTGGCCGAGACGACGTGGGTGGAGCCCGGCGGCTCGAAGAAGGACTGCCCCACCTTGAACGTCTCAACCGGCCCGCCGCCGAGTTGGGAGCGGATTTCGCCCTTGGTGATATAGGCCGTCACCGAGCCGGCGTGGCGATGTGGCGGGGTAAATCCGCCGGGACCATAGAACACGCGCACCACCGTGACGCGCTTGCCCGGCACATTCGGCAGCGCATGCGAGCTGATGACCTCGACCTTGTCGAGCGGGGACGCCGCGTTCGCGGTCGCGCACAGCGGCGCGACGACAGAGGAGATCGCATCTATCGGGCTCGGCAAGGCCTTGCCGATCACAAGCGCGCAGGCCAATCCCGCGACGATTGCGAGCGAGACCGGCCGCGGCGGCCGGACCAATGGAAGAGATAGTGGCGCAGCCATCGATGTCATCGGTTCTTCTCCCTGTTCCGTTATCGCTCAATCTGTTTCATCGACCTTACGATGCCGCCGCGGTCGCCGCCTGTTTCCGCGCCGGCGGCGTCCAGCGATAGGCTGCGCCGAACCGGTTCCAGACATTGATCGATGCGATCGCGGAGGTGAGATAGGTCAGCTCCTGTTCGGAGAACTCCGCGGTGGCCTGCGCATAGACCTCGTCGCTGACGCCGTTCGGCAGCATCGTCAACGCCTCGGTCCAGGCCAGCGCAGCGCGCTCGCGCGCGGAGAATTGCGACGCCTCGCGCCAGACCACGACGAGGTTCAGCTTGTCGGCGGGAATACCGAGGCTCTCGCTCTGCAAGATATGATACTGCACGCAAAAGGCGCAGCCGTTGATCTGCGAGGCGCGAATCTTGACGAGCTCGATGAGCTGCTTGTCGAGCCCGGCCTTTGCCGCAAAGTGCCCCAGCGAACGCACGACGGCGAACACGTCGTGCGCGAGCTTCTCGAAGTCGGTATATTCCTTGCGAGCATGTGACATGGGCTTTGCCTTGTGTTATCAGAGTCCTGATATCTTATAAGAGCACTGATATGATGGGCAAGACATCGACGTCGGCGAAGGCGCGCTTGGACGGCATGGCCGAGATGCGAAAACGCGGAAAAACCGGCGTCGCCGCAAAGCGGCCAGCGAGAGGCCGCAGCGGAAGCAAGCCGGTGGGTGCGCGGAAGGCGCCGGCGGCAGCTCCGACCCCCGCCGTCCCACCGCCGCCCGGCCAAGGCAAGCGCGGCGAGCAGGGCTATCTCGGCTACCTGCTGCGTCAGGCCCAGGCCGCGTCACGGCTATCGATGGAACGCGCGCTCGCCAACCTCGGCGTCACCTCACCGCAGTTCGTCGTCCTCACCATGCTGAAAGCCTATCCGGGTCTCTCCGGCGCCGACCTCGCGCGCGTTGCGATCCTGACGCCGCAGACCGTCAACGTGATCATCCGCAACCTCGAGCGCGACGGCGCGATCCGCAAATCGCCGCACCCCGTCCACGGGCGGGCGCTGCAATGGACACTGACCAGCCGGGGAACCACGCTGCTCGCGCAATGCCGCCGCCACGCCCAGGCGCTGGAGCGGCGGCTATCCGCGGGTCTTTCCGCCCGGGAGGAACAGGTGGTTCGGCGCTGGTTGTCAAAAATCGCCATAGATTTGCAGGATAGCTAGCCACCGCGGCGGAGCCGCGCTTTGGTCCATTCCGACCCCGCCGCTACACTGGCCGTATGAAACAGCATGATTCTCCGAACTCCCTCGCCCGCCGCGCCTTTCTAAAGCTCGGCATTGCCGCAGGCGGCGTGCTCGCCAACCCGCTGCGCGCCTTGGCGGCCGCTCCTGCGGGCTTCGACCAATGGCGCGACACTTTCCGTGGCCGCGCGCTGGCGAAGGGCATCTCAGACGCGACCTGGAATCGCTGCATGGCGCGGGTCGAGCCCGACATGAGCGTCTTCAGGCAGATGCGCAATCAGCCCGAATTCCACGAGCAGATCTGGCAGTACATTAACCGTCGCGTCTCCGATTGGCGCGTCATCCACGGCCGCGAGGCGCTGCGGAAGAACGAGGCGCTGTTCGCCCGGATCGAACGCGACTTCGGTGTCGAGCGCGGCACGCTGCTTGCGCTGTGGGGCGTCGAGTCCGCCTATGGCGATCCGCTGGTGCAACAGAACCACATGACGCCGGTGTTTCCGTCGCTCGCCGCGCTCGCCTGGAGCGAGCCGCGCCGCAAGGCCTACTGGGAGACCGAGCTGATCAACGCGATGAAGATCGTGCAGCGTGGCTGGAGCACGCCGGAAGAAATGCGCGGCTCCTGGGCCGGCGCGATGGGCCATTCGCAATGGATGCCGGAAGTCTGGCTCAATGTCGGTTTCGACTATGACGGCGACGGCAAGGTTTCCCCGTTCGGCCGACCCGACGACGCGCTGGGCTCGACCGCGAAATATCTGGTCAATCGCGGCAAGTGGCACCGCGGTGAGCACTGGGGCTACGAGGTCCGCGCCTCCGGCGGCGGCGCGAGCGGCAGCCGCAGCTATGCGGCCTGGGCAAGCGCTGGAGTGACGCGCGCCGACGGCAAGCCGTTCCCGCAGCCGAATGCCTCGGCGCAGCTCTGGATCCCCGTGCAGGGCGGCCCGGCCTTCCTGCTCGGGCCGAACTTCTATTCGGTGAGGAGCTACAATCCCTCGATGAACTATGCGCTCGCGATCTGCCATCTCGGCGATCGCTGCCTCGGCGGGCCGCCCTTCATCCAGCCGTTCCCGGGATCGGAGCGCGCGCTGACGCTGGCCGAAGTGCAGGAGATGCAGACGCGCCTGACCAAGGCCGGCTTCGACACCGGCGGCACCGACGGCCGCGTCGGCAACGATACCATGAGGGCGATCAAGGACTACCAGATCAGGACCGGCCTGCAGCCCGCCGACGGCTATGGCGGGCTGAAGGTGCTGGCGCGGCTACGCCAGGGTGGCTAGCGCCACTGCGACAAACGGTCCCGACAGGTAACTCACCAAAACCCGTCAAGCCCTCGGGCAGCGGCAGGTGTCTCCCGCGAGATGCGCAGCATCTTCGCGAGGACGGTGACAACCAAGCCCAGTCTCGCCGGGGCGAGCACGTATAAGCCGTAACCCATCGCACAGGGAGAAAGCCGGAGTGTTTCTGGTTACACCTGTGGTCCAACGCCCGAGCTTTCTACCATTGCTTGGGGCCCATGGGCGCGATCAGCCCCCGCTTTCCCTGCGCCTCTGCTCGAAGAGGGCGAAACGAGACGTAAAGCTCGGACAGATCATGTCGCGAGAATACGAACCTATGACTCACAGGCGGCGCCACATCCTCGCCGTCGTCCCGGCGAAGGCCGGGACCCATAACCCCGAATGCATGTAGTCACGCACCGCTGGAACGACGAGTCTCGTTCGCACAAGCCGCGGCGTATGGGTCCCGGCCCCGTGCGCAATCGCGCACTAGGCCGGGACGACGCGGTGGAGCGAGCCGCGGCCTCTCACGCACCGGGCGTCTCTGGAATACGGATCACCCGCGCGGGTGATGACAGCGAGGCCAATACGATCGCCTCGTTCGAAATCACGGAGACTTACGCCTGCCGCACCACCCCGCCTGCGCTCATGCCGCCGTCGATCACGAGCTCGGTGCCCGTCACATAGCGCGACGCATCGGAGGCCAGGTATAGCACGCCCTGCGCGATCTCGATCGCCTGACCGGCGCGGCCGAGCGGCGTCGCAAATCTTGCGCGCTCCTCCGGATCGATCGGCGCATTCTGGCCGGCACCGGCGGCGCCGGCCGGGATCTTGCCCCAGATCGGCGTGTCGATGATGTCCGGATGTACCGAGTTGACGCGGATGCCATCGCCGACTTGCGCGCACTCCATCGCGATCGCCTTGGCGAACAGCCGCACGCCGCCCTTGGTCGCGCAGTAGCCGGCGAGGTTCGCCGAGCCGCGGAGGCCGGCGAGCGACGACATCATGATGATCGAGCCGCCGCCATGCTTGCGCATCAACGGCAAGGAATGCTTCACCGACAGGAAGACGCCGTCGAGATTGATCGCGGTCTGCCTGCGCCAGTCCGCAAGCGACATCTCGACGATCGAAGGCACGCCGATGCCGATGCCGGCGTTGGACACCATGATATCCAGGCGGCCGTAGCGCTTGCCGACCTCGGCCACGACCTCGATCCAGCGCTCCTCGCTGGTCACGTCCTGCGCCAGGAAGCTCACATCGCGATCGGCCTTCTTCAGGCGCTCGGCCAGCTCAGGGCCGTTCAACTCGTCGATATCGGTGGCGATCACGGTCGCCCCCTCCCGCGCCAGCAATTCCACGATCGCCGCGCCAATGCCCGATGCGCCGCCGGTCACCAGCGCGACCTTGCCATGAACCTGTCCTGCCATGTCCACTCCCAACGTTTCTTATCTGATCACCGCCGGGCCCTGATCCGGCACCGCGACGTCGAGCACACGGAATTGCACACGTTCCGTGCCTTGCCAACGGTCGACTGCAAGAGAGCCTGCCACGTGCAGTTGCTGGCCGCGATTTTGCGTCAAGGCGCTGCCGAGCTTCTGTCCGACCGAGCGGAAGGCAATACCGTTGACGATCGAGCCGTCGCCCGACTTGAAGCGCAGCCGCAAGTGCGCCTCGCCGACCTCGTCGGCGTAGACCAGTTGATGCGTCGGCAGCGCGATCACCGGCTCCGGATTGGCACTGCCGAACGGACCGGCGCGGTTGAGTGTTGCGGCAAATTCAGGTGTCACCGCGCGCGCCGTCACCGCGCCGTCGATGAACAGCTCATTCTCGTGGCGCGAGTTGGCGACATCGGCCGCAAGCGCGTTCTCGAGGTAGGCGCGGAATTCGGCAAGCTTCTCCCTGCGCAAGGTGACGCCGGCGGCCATCGCGTGACCGCCACCTTTCATCAGGAGACCATCGTGCACCGCCTGGCGCACCGCCTTGCCAAGATCGACGCCGCCGATCGAGCGGCCCGATCCCGTGCCAATGCCACCCGGCTCGAGCGCAATCGCAAATGCGGGACGGGCGAATTTCTCCTTCAGCCGCGCGGCCACCAGCCCGACCACGCCGGGATGCCAGCCTTCTGCCGCGGTGACGATCACCGCGCCCTTGTCCTCGAGCCCGAGCGAGGCCAGCGCCTCGGCTTCGGCCTGCGCCTCGGCCGCCTGCTCGATCACGCGGCGCTCGGTGTTGAGACGATCGAGCTCGGCGGCGATCCGCGCCGCTTCCGACACGTCGCCCTCCAGCAGCAGGCGCACGCCGAGATCGGCGCGCCCGATGCGGCCGCCGGCATTGATGCGCGGGCCCAGCATGAAGCCGAGATGCCAAGCTTCCGGCGGGCCGTTCAGCCGCGACACATCCATCAGCGCGGTGTGCCCGACATGATCGCGACGGCGCATCGCGATCAGGCCCTTGGCCACGAAGGCGCGGTTGAGTCCGATCAGCGGCGCGACGTCGGCGACTGTGCCGAGCGCAACGTGATGCAGCATGCCGAGCAGATCGGGCTCCGGCATCTCGCTGGTCCAGAATCCGCGCTGCCGCAGTTCGCGGTTCACGGCCACCAGCGTCACCAGCACGAGGCCGACGGCCGCGAGATGACCGAGCCCCGACAGGTCGTCGAGCCGGTTCGGATTCACCAGCGCGTCGACCTCGGGCAACAGGTCGCCGGACTGGTGATGATCGATCACGACGACCGACATTCAGAGCTTCTTTGCTTCCAACAGCGGCTCGATGCTGGTGGTGCCGCAGTCGACGGTGACGAGCAGCGTCGCGCCCTTCGCCGCCAGCGCGCGGACCGCCTCGGTGTTCGGTCCATAGCCTTCAAACAGTCGGTCGGGAATGTGGATCAGCGGATCCAATCCGCAATGGCGCAGGTGCCAGGCGAGCAGCGCCGCCGAGGTCGCGCCGTCGACGTCATAGTCGCCGAAGATCGCGACCTTCTCGCCGCGCTGCGCAGCGTCCGCGATGCGCTTGGCCGCCGTCTCCATGTCGGTCACGGTATGGGGATCGGGCATCAGCTTGCGGATGGTCGGATCGAGGAAATCGGCGACCGCGTCGATCCCGACGTCGCGTCCCGCCAGTACGCGCGCCAGCATTTCCGGCAGATTGTGGCGCTGGACGATTGCGAGCGCGCGCGCCGCCCCCCGCGCATCCAGCCGATCGCGCCAGAATTTCCCGGTCAGCGATCGCGTCACGCCGAGGAACGCCGACGGCGCCTCGACGGGCAGAGCAGATGCATGCAGCGTCATGAATCCTTCCCAATTAAAAAGGAATCGTAGCGCTTCAATGAATCGCAGACCAGTTCTAGCAGCCCATTCGGCTGGCGATTTCCCCGAAATCCTTGGCGACGATGTCCCAGTCGCCGGTGGCATCGAAATCGACCTTCTGCAGCGGGCCGTATTCGGTCGGACGCGCGACGAAGGCGGTCTTCAAGCCATGCTTCTGCGCGTGCTTGAGATCGTAATTGTGCGCGGCAACCATCATCACCTGCTCCGGCGGCAGGCAGAGCAGCTTCGCCGCACCGAGATAGGTCTCCGGATCGGGCTTGTAGTGTTCGAACAGCTCGGCCGACATCACGAGGTCCCAAGGGAGCCCTGCGAACTTCCCCATGTTGGTGAGCAGCGCAACGTTGCCGTTCGAAAGCGGCGAGATGATGTATTTCGTCTTCAGCCGCGCCAGCCCTGCGACGCTGTCCGCCCACGGGTGCAGGCGATGCCAGCCCATCGTCAGATGGTGCAGATCGGCATCCGTCAGCCCCTTGATCTCGAGCTGCGCGACCAGCTTCTCCAGCGAGCGGCGATGCAGCACGTCGAGGATGACATAGCCGTTCAGCGGATTCTTGCGCACCTCGTCCATCGAGGCGGTGTAGACCGCGCGCCAGCCATCGACCAGCGCGGTCCAGTCGGCCTTGATGCCGCGCGTCTCCGACCATCTGGTGAAATCGTTGATCAGGCTGGTGCGCCAATCGACCACCGTGCCGAACACGTCGAACACCAGCGCTTTCACTGCGGAAAGATCGGACATGCTCGGCTCCCTTTTTCTTGTTGTTTGACCCGTCGTTCCGGGATGGTGCGCAGCACCAGGCCCGGAACCTCGAGATTCCCTGATGCGCAATTGCGCATCTGTGGTCTGGTCCTTCGGACCATCCCGGAATGACGGTGTCTGCTCAGTCCAGATGGAACTTGTCGAGCTGGCGATGCTCCGCCTTGATGTAGCGCACGGTGCCGGTGACGGAGCGCATCACCACCGTCTCGGTCTCGATCACGTCCTTCTTGAACTTCCCGCCAGTCAGCAGCGAGCCGGTGGTGACGCCGGTCGCGGCGAACAGGCAGTCGCCCTTGGCCATGTCCTCGATGCCGTAGATCATCTTCGGGTCGGTGACGCCCATCTTGTGCGCGCGCTCGCGCTTCTCCTCGCTGTCGAGGATCAGGCGGCACTGCATCTGGCCGCCGATGCAGCGCAGCGCGACCGCAGCCAGCACGCCCTCGGGCGCGCCGCCGGTGCCGATATACATATCGACGCCGGTCTCGTCGGGCTTGGCACAGTGAATAACGCCGGCGACGTCACCATCGGTGATGAGCTGCACGGCAGCGCCCGTCGAGCGCACGCTGTTGATGATATCGGCATGGCGCGGACGGTCGAGCACCAGCACGGTGATCGCGGTCGGATCAACGCCCTTGGCCTTGGCGAGCCGGCGCACGTTGTCGGCCGGCGGCGCGTCGAGCTCGATCACGTTCTTGGCGTAGCCTGGACCGATCGCGATCTTCTGCATGTAGACGTCGGGCGCGTGCAGCAGCGTGCCGCCATCGGCCATCGCCATGGTCGCGATCGAGCCGGGCATGTTCTTGGCGCACAGCGTGGTGCCTTCGAGCGGGTCGACCGCGATGTCGACCTTAGGTCCGGCATTGAGCCCGACCTTCTCGCCGATGAACAGCATCGGCGCCTCGTCGCGCTCGCCTTCGCCGATCACGATGGTGCCTTCGATCGGCAGCTTGTTGAGCTCGCGGCGCATCGCATCGACCGCGGCCTTATCCGCGGCCTTCTCCTGGCCGTGGCCGCGCAGCCGCGCGGCCGACACCGCCGCGCGCTCCGTCACCCGCACGATTTCGAGCGTCAGGATGCGCTCGAGCAGCAACTGCGGCGGAACGGAAATATGGGTCGACATCGGCGTACTCCTCAAAGCCTCGCGGGCCACACTGCCCGCATCAATCGTCATGCGCCCGTCCGTGCAGGTGGCGCGCTAGTTCTTCTCGATCCGGATCACCTGCGGCCGGCCGCTGATGACCTTATCGCGCTGCACTGCGGCCAAAGCGCGATGCACCGCGTCCTCACTGGTGGCATAGGTAATCAGAATGACTGGAACTGGTGAAGGTTTTTTGGCCGCACCATTCACATCGACGCCATCCGGATGCCGTTGCACGATCGACTCCAGTGATATCTTCTGTTCCGCGAGCCGGGTGGCGATTGTTGCGGCAGTGCCTGCAAGATCGCGCGCCATCAGGCGGATGTAATAGCCACCCTCGTGGCGTTCCATCGGCGCCTTGGTGGTGCCGCGCAACCGCTCGACCGGACGGCCGAACGGCTTGGCCCTGATTCCGCGCGCGACGTCCACGATGTCGGCGACCACCGCAGAAGCCGTCGCCGCGCCGCCCGCCCCGGGGCCGACCAGCGTGATCGGCGGAATCCCTTCGCCATCGATGGTCACCGCATTGGTGACGCCCATCACCTGGGCGATCGACGACGATTTCGGCACCATGGTCGGATGCACGCGCTGCTCGATGCCCTTGGCAGTACGCACGGCAACCCCGAGCAGCTTGACGCGATAGCCGAGCTCTTCGGCGGCGCGCAGGTCTTCAGGCGTAATCGAGGAGATGCCTTCGACATAGACGGCGCTTTGCGCGACCTTGGTTCCGAAGGCGAGGCTCGCCAGGATCGCCAGCTTCTGCGCGGTGTCGTGGCCGTCGACGTCGAAGGACGGGTTGGCTTCGGCATAGCCGAGCCGCTGGGCATCCTTCAGGCACTCGGCGAACGACAGTCCCTCCTGTTCCATCCGCGTCAGGATGTAATTGCAGGTGCCGTTGAGGATGCCATAGACGCGGCTGACGCCGGTGCCGGCAAGTCCCTCGCGCAGCGTCTTGACGATCGGGATCGCGGCGCCAACCGCCGCTTCGAAATTCAGCGCGCCGCCATGCTTCTCGGCGGCCGCGGCCAGCCGCAAGCCATGCTTGGCAATCAGCGCCTTGTTCGCGGTCACGACCGACTTGCCGGCCTTCAGTGCCGTCTCGATCGCGCCGAATGCGGGATCGCCGGCGCCGCCCATCAATTCGACAAAGCAATCGACGCTGGGATCCTCGGCCAGCGCCTGCGGGCTCTTGGCCCATTCAACGCCGCGCAGGTCGAGGCTGCGCTTCTTGGCCTTCGACCGCGCCGTGACGGCGACGACGCGTACGCCGCGGCCGCTGCGTTCGGACAGCACGCGTCCCTGCGCTTCGATCAGACGGACCACATCGGCACCGACGGTGCCGAGTCCCGCTATGCCCACTTTGAGGGGTGCGACCATGTGAGTAAGGAACCTGGAAGGATTAGCGTCGATTGGCGAGAGGAACCACGTTGTGCAACGTTTCGATGCCGCTTTCAAGGAAGCGGCGCACGCCGCGCGCGGCCTGCCGGATCCGCTGCTCGTTCTCGACCATCGCGATGCGGACATAGCCTTCGCCATGCTCGCCGAAGGCAACGCCGGGCGATACCACGACGCCGGACTTCTCCACCATCAGGGTCGCGAACTGCATGCTTCCGACCGCCTCGAACGCCTTCGGCAGCGGCGCCCAGGCGAACATCGAGGCTTGCGGCGGCGGAATGTCCCACCCGGCGCGACCAAATGACTCGACCAGCGCGTCGCGGCGCTTGCGATAGGTGTCACGCATCTCGCGGATGCAATCATCGGGCCCGTTGAGCGCGGCCGTCGCCGCCACCTGGATCGGCGTGAAAGCACCATAGTCGAGATAAGACTTCACGCGCGCGAGCGCCGCGATGATCCGCTCGTTGCCGACCGCAAAGCCCATGCGCCAGCCGGCCATCGAGAACGTCTTCGACATCGAGGTGAATTCGACGGTCACGTCGATTGCGCCGGGCACCTGCAGCACCGACGGCGGTGGATTGTTGTCGTCGAAATAAACTTCCGCGTAAGCGAGATCCGACAGAATGAAGATGTCGTGCTTCTTCGCGAAGGCGACGAGGTCCCGGTAGAAGTCGAGGTCAGCGACATAGGCGGTGGGATTCGACGGGTAGCAAACGATCAGCGCGATCGGCTTCGGGATCGAATGGATGATCGCCCGCTCGACGGCTTCGAAGAACTGCGGCGTCGGTTCGGACGGCACCGAGCGGATCACGCCGCCGGCCATCAGGAAGCCGAAGGCATGGATCGGGTAGCTCGGAGTGGGACACAGCACGACGTCGCCCGGCGCGGTGATCGCCTGCGCCACGTTGGCGAAGCCCTCCTTCGAGCCCAACGTCGCGACCACCTGCGTATCCGGATTGAGCTTCACGCCGAAGCGCCGCGCGTAATAGGCGGCCTGGGCCTTGCGCAGACCGTTGATGCCGCGCGAGGCCGAATAGCGGTCGGTCCGCGGCTTGCCGAGGGTTTCCTTGAGCTTTTCGATCACATGCGGCGGGGTCGGCAGGTCCGGGTTCCCCATACCCATATCGATAATATCGGCCCCGGCATTGCGCGCGGCCGCCTTGGCCTGGTTGACCTTTTCAAAGACGTAAGGCGGCAGACGGCGAATGCGATAAAATTCTTCCATGGGACCCTTGCTCCGACAACCGGCACACCAGAATCGAAGTCCCTTGGCCAGCTCTCGAAGCCGGACTCGGCTTCATCCAGAAATCGCACTGAATCAATAACTTAGGGCGAATTCAGGCGCACAAGGCTGGAACAGGCGGCCGGATATGCGGTTGAATTGACGTTCTTTTAGCACGGACACCCGGTCGCGCCAGCGCAGATCGAGCTTTCACACACTACCGTCCGGTCGCGGCGTTCGCCGCCGCCACGTCGCTCGCGGCCGCCGCATTCTGGGCCGCAGCGGTCGCCTGGCGTTCCCGCGCAGCCTTCAGCTCTGCCTCGAGCTTGGCCTGGTCGGTCGGCTTCATGGTCGCCTCGTTGCGATCAGGCGGCAGATCATGAACAGGAAGGTAACCGCCGGCGTCCTTTGGCCGCTCCGGCGCATCGGCCGGCACTCCGATGCCGGGCAAATCCGCAACCGTGCTCGAACAAGCGCCCAGCGCCGCCGTCGATGCGAGCAGCATTGCGGCCGCGAGCCCCCTCATCATCCGATCGAACGGCAGTTGCCGAAAAGTCCCCAACAAGCTGGCGCGCAGGCCGCACGTCGCCGACACGGGTCGCACTGGTACGAGCCTTGCAGCGTCCCCGCTGCGTTAATCTTGGCTTTAGCCGTTCAAACGATTGTCGCTTGAAACGATTAAAGCCTGAACAAGATAAGCGTTGCCGTGAGGCTTCAATATGTCGGAACCAAGTTTTTTTGTCGCGGTGCAACAGCGCGAAACACAGGATTTTGCCTGATCGGCGTTGCCGCACCGCGCGATGACGCCCACGAAACGAAGCGATAATGTGCTTGAGATGAGCAACGTTAGTACCGAAACCCAGGCCGCCCCCAAGTTCAACGCCGAAGCCTTCGCCATGAATATCGCGCGGGCGATGGAGAGCAGCGGTCAGGCGCTCGCCGCCTATCTCAAGCCACGGCAAAGCGGCGAAGTTCGTGATCAGACCCCCAATGAACTCGGCGAGGTTATCAAGACCTTTAGCGTGATTGCCGAATACTGGCTGTCTGACAAGGAACGCGCCTCCGATCTGCAGCTCAGGCTTGGGAAGGACTATCTCGATCTGTGGGGCGCGGCGGTCCGCCGCATGGCCGGCGAATCGGACGCCAAGCCGGCGATCGAGCCGCCCCCGCGCGACAAGCGCTTCCAGGATCCGGAATGGAAGTCGAACCAATTCTTCGACTTCATTCTTCAGCTTTACCTGCTGACGTCGAAATGGGCTCAGGAGCTCGTCCGCAACGCCGAGGGAATCGATCCACACACCCGCAAGAAGGCCGAATTCTACGTCCAGCAGATCACCAACGCGCTCGCACCGTCGAATTTCGTCCTGACCAATCCTGAGGTGCTCCGCGCCACCGTCGAATCCAACGGCGACAACCTGGTACGCGGAATGAAGATGCTGGCGGAGGATATCGAGGCCGGCCACGGCACGCTTCGGATTCGCCAGTCCGACCCGACCAATCTCGAAGTCGGCGTCAACATGGCGACGACGCCGGGCAAGGTGATCTACCAGAATGAGTTGATGCAGCTCATCCAGTATTCGCCGACAACGGAGAACGTGCTGCGCACGCCGCTGCTGATCGTGCCGCCCTGGATCAACAAGTTCTACATCCTCGATCTGCGTCCCGAAAAATCCTACATCAAGTGGTGCGTCGATCAGGGCATCACGGTGTTCGTGATCTCCTGGGTCAATCCGGACAAGGAGCTCGGCAAGAAAACCTGGGCCGACTACATGACCGAAGGCCCGCTCACGGCGATGGACGTGATCGAGAAGGTCACCGGCGAGATGAAAGTACACGCCGCCGGCTATTGCGTTGGCGGCACCCTGCTCGCCTCGACGTTGGCCTATCTCGCCGAGAAGCGCCGCCAGCGCGTGACCTCTGCGACATTCTTTGCCGCGCAGGTCGACTTCACCCACGCCGGCGATCTGCTGGTGTTCGTCGACGAGGGGCAGATCTCGGCGCTGGAACGCGACATGCAGCAGTCCGGCGTGCTCGAAGGCAGCAAGATGGCGATGGCCTTCAACATGCTGCGCTCGAACGACCTGATCTGGTCCTATGTGGTGAACAACTATCTCAAGGGGCAGCCGCCCTCCGCGTTCGACCTGCTGCACTGGAATTCGGACGCAACCCGGATGCCGGCGTCGAACCATTCTTATTACCTGCGCAACTGCTACCTCGAGAACCGGCTGTCGACCGGCACGATGGTGCTCGACAACACGCTGCTGGATTTGTCGAAGGTAAAGGTTCCGGTCTACAACCTGGCCACGCGCGAAGATCACATCGCGCCGGCGGAATCGGTGCTGTACGGCTCGCAGTTCTTCGGCGGCCCGGTGAAGTATGTCCTTTCCGGCTCGGGCCATATCGCCGGCGTGGTCAACCCGCCGACGGCGAACAAGTACCAGTACTGGACCAACGACAACATCAAGGACGTCAAGCTGGCCGACTGGCTGAAGAATGCTCAGGAGCACAAGGGCTCGTGGTGGCCCGACTGGCACCAATGGCTGGAGAATCTCGATTCCGAGAGGGTGGCGGCGCGCGCGGTGGGCCGACCCGAGATGCCGCCGCTGGAGGACGCTCCGGGCAGCTACGTCCGCGTCCGCGCGTAGCGCAGGCCCTTCCGCTCAGTTATAAGCAGATCGTCCCGGCGCTCGGGAAGCGAACTCAGTTGAGGGGGAGACGATGACTCGTGAACTGTTCTGGCTGGCGCTGACGGTGATCCTGACCGGACTGCTCTGGATTCCCTACATCATCAACCGCTGCCAGGTCCGTGGCCTCTCCGGCACCATGGCCAACCCCTCGCGCAACGACAAGCCGCATGCGGAATGGGCGACCCGGTTGATGTTCGCGCACGACAACGCCGTCGAGAACCTCGTGATCTTCGCGCCGCTGGTGCTGATCCTCAACGCGGCCGACTATTCGACCAAATGGACCGTGCTTGCCTGCGCCGTCTATTTCTGGGCTCGCGTCGCTCATCTGATCGTCTACACCCTCGGCCTGCCGGTGTTCCGCACGCTGGCGTTCACGATCGGCTTCCTCGCCCAGGCCGTGCTCGCGCTCGCGATCTTCAGGATCGTCTGAGCGGCGGCATCGCGCCGGTTGCGGCACCTGCCGAGCCGGCGGTAGCTAACTGTCCTTGCGCACGACGACGTGCAACATAGTTGCCGGCGCATCATCAAAGCTCTTGATCTCGCTGGTGTCGGACGAGAGCTGCGTCCACGGGCCGGCCGACGCGTATGTCGCTTGCAGCCATTCCGGCGAGGGATAGTTGTTGTAGCGGCCGATGCTGTCGCGGCCGTCGTCGTGGCCGATCTTGTAGCTCGCGTAGAAGATCCCGGCGGGCTTCAAGGCGCGGTGAATCCGGGTAAGCACGCCAGCCAACTCGTCGCGCGGAACATGCAGCAGACAGGCGCTGGCCCAGACGCCGTCATAGACATCGCGCTCGTCGAGTTCGTCGAACAGCATCGCTGCAACGGGATGACCGAGGCGACGCGCCGCGATCTCGGCCATTTCAGGTGAGCCGTCGGTCGCACGCAAAGCGAACCCTCTGGCGAGTATGGCCGCGGCATGGTTGCCGGCACCACAACCGAGCTCGAGGATCGCGCCACCCGGCGGCAACAGGCCGAGAAAGCCTGTCAGCCGGGTGGATGGGGCTTTCCCCCACCCGGCATAGGCCTCGGCGTTGCGCCGGTAGAACTGCAGCGTGTCCTCGTCCACGATGAGGCCTGCCGTCAGCTATCGGCCAGCCCCAGCAAGAGCCGCATGTTCTGCACGGCTGCTCCCGAGGCGCCCTTGCCCAGATTGCCGAGCCGCGCGACCATCACCGCCTGGCGGTGCTTGTCGCTGGCAAAGACGTAGAGCTCGAGCGTGTTGGTCTCGTTCAGCGCCTCCGGCTCGATCCGGCCGCTCTTCGTGGCTTCATTCTGCAGCGGCATCACCGAGACGTAGCGGCTTCCCGCGTAGCGCTTCGCCAGCGCAGCCTGGAGATCGGCGCCGGTGGGCTTACCCGGCAGCGCATCAAGCTGCAACGGCACCGAGACCAGCATGCCCTGCCGGTAGTTGCCGACCGACGGAATGAAGATCGGCCGCCGCGTCAGCCGCGAGTAGAGCTGCATCTCCGGCACGTGCTTGTGCTCGAAGCCAAGTCCATAGAGCTCGAAGGCCGGCGCGGTGCCGTCCTCGTGGCTCGCGATCATCGACTTGCCGCCGCCCGAATAGCCGCTCACGGCGTTGACCGTGACCGGATAGTCCTGAGGCAGCAGGCCGGCATCGACCACCGGCCGAAGCAGTGCGATTGCGCCGGTCGGATAGCAGCCCGGATTCGAGACCTTCGTCGCGGTCCGGATCTTGTCGGCCTGGTCGGGCGCGAGTTCCGCAAAGCCGTAAGCCCAATCGGGCGCGACCCGATACGCCGTCGAGGCGTCGAGCACCTTTGGAGCAGCGTTCCCCATCGTGTCGATCAACGCGACGGTCTCCTTCGCGGCATCGTCCGGCAGGCACAGGATCACGAGATCCACCTCCTCCATCAGCGCGCGCTTCGCCGCAGGATCCTTCCGCTTGTCCTCCGCGATGGTCTTGATCGCGACGTCGCCCTGCTGGCGTAGCCGCTCCTGAATGCCGAGCCCGGTCGTGCCGGACGCGCCATCGACGAACACGGTGGGCTTGGCAGCCGCGCTGCCAGTGGTCGGCTTATCGGTGTCGGTGAGGCTCATGGCACGCTCCCTTCGAGCTCGTTCGATTCGGTTGCAAAGACATCAGGGCGCACCTGCCGCATCAGATGCGCAATCTCCTGTGCGCCGGCATCGCGTTGCGCGGCAAGCGCGCCCGCGACCGCCGCAAAGTCGGTCTCGGATTTGTGCTGGTTCAGCTTGAAGCTGCCCTCCACCTCTTCCACCGTCATTTCAAGGCCCACGATCGCTTTCTTCATGGCATCCAGCCGCGCGGCTGTCATCTTGCCTGATGTCCACGGCCTCTTGGGCAACAGCCGGTTCTCGAACTTGGCGCTCAGCGCATCGATGTGACCGGCAAGTTCTTGACCCGACAGCGCCCGCACTGGTCCGGTCAGATGGACGGCCTGATAGAGCCAGGTCGGCACCTGGTCTGGCGACACATACCAGTCCGCCGATACATAGGCGTCAGCGCCGTTGATAGCCAGCAGCCAGGGCCTGCCGCCGGCCAGCTTTACCAGCGGATTGTGACGGGCGACATGAAACAGCGCCCGCGGCGTGCCGTCATCCGCGTAAACCAGATAGAACGGCAGCGCGGAAGCGACCGGCTTTGCGCCGTCCCACGCGCAGGCGATGCCGAAACCGCGCGCTTCGGCAAAGGCGAGGCTTGCGGCGCGGTCGGGCTTGAATACCGGTGGCGTATACATGGTCGTAGCTCCTGCGTGACGTAGGAGCCGCCAGATCGAACCGCGTGTCTTTGTCAGGGAGAGCGCCGCGGAAGGGATCCAGCGGCAGAGGCGATGATCTTAAACGCGAACGATCGCCTGTACCGCGGAGGTACGGCGACGGCGAGCGATGACGATGGTCGCGGCGTTGATCATGGGCCTCGCTATAGGGCCGTGCCCCTGTCGCGTCAAGGTTAGTTTCGTCATTCCGGGTTCTCGCGCTCGAGCGTGCGAACCCGGAACATAGAGATTGCGGCACGAGATTCCGGCTTCGATGCTCACGCATCGCCCCGGAATGACGCGCCTAGATCACGGGATTCCAGGGCGCCGGAATCACCCGGTAGCCATCGCCGTCCTTCTCGACATGGCCGAGACCCGGGAATGGATAGTGGAAGCCCTGCACCTGGAGCCGCTCCGCAACCACCATGTCGTAGACGCGGCGTCGCGTCTTCTCCGCGAGGTCGCCGTCCTGGTCGAAGAAGGCGTGCCAGCCGGGATGGGTCGCGAACGGGTTCGGGTTGTTGGTGACGTCGGACTGGATGAAGACCTTGCCCGCGCCGGACGCCAGCACATAGGAGGTATGGCCCGGCGTGTGGCCGATCGTCTCGACCGAGGTCAAGCCCGGCGCGATCTCCTTGCCCCACTCATAGGGCGTGACCTTCTTCTTCAGGCCGGCGTCGAAGACGTTACGGTTGCTCTTGAACAGGCCCTGCATGCGCCCCGCGGGCGCGCGACTCATCTCGCCATCGTCCATCCAGAACTTCCATTCGGTCGCCGGCACCAGCACCTCGGCGTTCGGGAATGCCGGCGTGCCATCGGCGGTCAGCAGGCCATTCACGTGGTCGGTATGGAAATGCGAGATCACGACCATGTCGACGGTCTTGGGATCGAAACCGGCCGCGACGAAATTGTCCGCGAACAGGCCGTTAGTCCCCTTGCTGCTGACTTTCGCCAGCGGGCCGGTGCCAGTATCGATCACGACAAGCTTGCCACCGGTGTTGATCACCAGCGGTGCGAAATAGATCGTCATCATGTCGCGCGGCATGTAAGCCTTCTCCAGCGCGGCGTTCACGTCATCCCGCTTGGCGTTGGGGATGAAGGAATCCTCGAGCTTGAAGACGTTCTTGCCGTCCGACACCACCGTGACCAGGATGTCGCCGACCTTGTAGCGATAGAAGCTCGGCGCCTGCTTATCCGCCATCGGCGCCGCCGCGTTGGCCGAGGCGGCGGGCAACAGGGACGCGGCCGCAACCCCGGCAGCGCCGACGAGAGCGTGACGTCGTGTCAGTTCCATGTGAGATCCTCCCAGTGAGGCTGTGACCGCAGTCGGCACTTCTCGCTTGTGTGGACAGCTATTTTATCACTCTCGAACTGCCTCCGCGATGACGCCGGACTTAGCCGATGTCATCCGCGCTAACCCCTGTCGCCCCGCTATATTCCGAGGGCCTCACACCACCCGCCACATCCATTCGATAGCCCTTGCGATGACGTCACCGAACAGCAGCAGGGCCGCGGACCAGACCAGCGCGGACACGAAATTGGCGATCTGGAACGGCCAGTACGACATCTCGAAAATGCCGGCCGCGAGCGGCACCGAGGCCCGCAGCGGACCGAAGAAGCGCCCGATGAAGATGCTGGGTACACCCCATCGCCTGACGAACGCCTCGCCGCGCGGCAGGATTTCCGGATAGCGCGACAGCGGCCACAACTGCGCGACGTGCTCCTTGTAACGGTAACCGAACCAGTAGGAGATCCAATCGCCAAGCGCCGCGCCGATGCCGCCGGCGATCCACACCGGCCAAACACTGATCCCGCTGACGCCGATCAAGGCACCGATCGCAACCAGCGCACCCCAGGCAGGGACAAGCAGCGAGACGAAGGCAAGCGATTCAGCGAACGCCAGCAGCAGGACGATCGGAGCGGCCCAGACCTGGTGATGGCGCACGAACTCGGCCAGGGCGCGCGCAGAATCTTCCATTTCGTCCTGTGCCTTCCTGCTCCGTTGATGGCCCTGAATGAACCTTTCTACCGGCTCCCAGCCTAAGAAGAGGTAAGCCAGCCCGTTGCGTGACATCAAGTCACAATGGCGCGGATCGAATGTGATTTCTCACAGGTTGCTGCCCCGACTGGCTCGCATCCCCACAGGACGAAGGACGGACTCGATGATCGGATCACTGATGATGTGCGTGAGCGTTGTTGTTCTCTCGTTCGGAATGCTCGCGGGCATCGCCATGGGCATCCAGCAGGACTTCACATTGGCGCCAGCCCACGCGCATCTCAATCTGGTCGGCGGCGTGCTGCTGTTCCTGTTCGGGCTCTATTACCGGGTTTTTCCGGGAGCCGGCGCGACGCTGCTGGCGAAGCTTCAGGGCTGGCTGCATATCGTTGGAGCTGTCCTCTTCCCCGCCGGCATTGCGCTCGTGGTCCTGAAGGGACACGCGTTCCTTGCAGCACCCGTCGTGGGGTCGCTGCTGGTCACGCTCGCCATGGCCCTGTTCACGGTCATTGTATTCCGCACCTCGCGGGCGTAATCGCAGATTCCTATCTAAGGGATAGCCAGGCCCGGATGCGGTCCGGTCCTGGCTGTCCCCATAGACAGCCCATCCGTGGCATAGTCAGAGCAACCGATTCGCCGCGCCCATGCTCGCGCGCTATATGAAGATCCATGGCTAAATCTCTAAAACAGAACGTTAAAAGTAAATCAGCCGACGATTTGTTCGAAGCCCCGGAACCGAAAGGGCGCGCGCCGCTGAAGGTCGCCGCCCGATCCTCGGGGGGCGCTGAAGCTGGCTATACGGCGGCTGACATCGAGGTGCTCGAAGGCCTGGAGCCGGTCCGCAAGCGGCCCGGCATGTATATCGGCGGCACGGACGAGAAGGCGCTGCACCACCTGTTCGCCGAGGTGATCGACAACTCGATGGACGAGGCGCTCGCCGGCCACGCCACCTTCATTGAGGTGGAGCTTACCGCCGACGGCTTCCTCACCGTCACTGACAATGGCCGCGGCATTCCGATCGACCCGCATCCGAAATTCCCGAAGAAGTCGGCGCTCGAAGTCATCATGTGCATGCTGCATTCGGGCGGCAAATTCGATTCCAAGGTCTATGAGACGTCGGGCGGTCTGCACGGCGTCGGCGTCTCCGTTGTCAACGCCCTCTCCTCGCGGCTCGAGGTCGAGGTCGCGCGCAGCCAGAAGCTCTATCGCATGAGCTTCGAGCGCGGCCTTCCCAAGGGCAAGCTCGAGGATCTCGGCAAGGTCAACAATCGCCGCGGCACCCGAATCCGCTTCAAGCCGGACACCGACATCTTCGGCACCAAGGCGACGTTCAAGCCGCAGCGCCTGTTCAAGATGACGCGCTCGAAGGCCTATCTGTTCGGCGGTGTCGAAATTCGCTGGCGCTGCGATCAGGAGCTCTTGAAAGGCGTCGAGGACGTGCCGCCCGAGGCGACGTTCCACTTCCCCGGCGGCCTGAAGGACTATCTGGCCGCGGCGATCCACGCCGACACCCTGGTGCATCAGGATATCTTCTCGGGCAAGTCCGGTCGCAGCGGCGCGCACGGCGCCTGCGAATGGGCGGTGGCGTGGACCGCGGACGCCGACGGCTTCCTGTCGTCCTACACCAACACCGTGCCGACACCCGATGGCGGCACCCACGAATCCGGCCTGCGCAGCGCATTGCTGCGCGGCCTGAAGGACCATGCCGAGCGCGTCGGCCAGGGCAAGCGGGCGGCCTCCGTCACCTCGGAAGACGTGATGGTGGGCGCAGCCGTCATGCTCTCGGTGTTCGTGCGCGAGCCTGAATTCCAGGGCCAGACCAAGGATCGCCTCGCCACCGCCGAAGCCCAGCGCATCGTCGAGCAGGCGATGAAAGACCCGTTCGACCATTGGCTGTCAGGCAATCCGAACCAGGCCAACAAGCTGCTCGATTTCGTGATCGATCGCGCCGAGGAGCGGCTGCGCCGCCGTCAGGAGAAGGAGACGGCGCGCAAGACCGCGGGCAAGAAGCTCCGCCTCCCCGGCAAGCTCGCCGATTGCACCGACGCCGGGACCGAAGGCTCCGAGCTCTTCATCGTGGAAGGCGACTCGGCCGGCGGCAGCGCCAAGCAGGCGCGCGACCGCAAGCCCCAGGCCGTGTTGCCGCTGCGGGGAAAGATCCTCAACGTCGCCTCCGCCGGCAAGGACAAGCTGATGGCCAACGCTCAGCTCTCCGACCTCGTGCAGGCGATCGGTTGCGGCACGCTCGCGCATTACCGCGAAGAGGATCTGCGCTACCAGCGCATCATCATCATGACCGACGCCGACGTCGACGGCGCCCATATCGCCTCGCTGCTGATCACCTTCTTCTACCGGCAGATGCCGCGGTTGATCGATGAGGGGCACCTCTATCTGGCGGTGCCGCCGCTCTATAAGCTGACCCATGGCACAAAATCGGTTTACGCCCGCGACGACGCGCACCGGGATGCCTTGATCAAGAGCCAATTCAACGCCAACGCCAAGGTCGAGATCAGCCGCTTCAAAGGCCTCGGCGAGATGATGCCGACGCAGCTCAAGGAAACCACCATGGATCCGGCCAAGCGGACGCTGCTGCGGGTGGTGTTGCTCGCCGACGACCGCGAAGGCACCGCCGACTCGGTCGAGCGGCTGATGGGCACGAAGGCGGAGGCGCGCTTTGCCTTCATCTCCGACAAGGCCGAATTCGCGAGCGACGATCTGCTCGACGTCTAAACGTCAATCTTTTGATTCTACTTATCTTTTTGGCCGCTCTTCGCATGGGAGCGGCCGCTTTCTTTTTAGGGCGGAAGAGCTCCGTTTGGGTCATGGTCCGTTCCGTTTTCGGCCGGTTGTGTCCCGCCCGCAACAGCATTGTCGTCGCGGCCACGTATAGTGCGGTCATCAATTACGGGAATCGGCGCCAGCGCCAGTGCCCAGCGACACGACCGAACGCAAAGGCCGAGGATCTAACAATGAAGAAATTCCTGCTCGCTCTGACCGCGGTGGCTGCGATGACGGCTTCGGCGTCGGCGGCTGATCTTGCCGCCCGCCCCTACACCACGGCTCCTGCCCCGCTCCCGGTCGCTCCGAGCTGGACCGGCTTCTATATCTTCGGCGGCGGCGGCGGCGGCGTCTGGGACGCTGACACCGGCGTGCAGTCGACCACCACGGGTGCGCCGATCCTCGGCTTCAACCAGAGGCAGGGCGGCGACGGCTGGTTCGGCACGGTTGGCGCCGGTTACGACTGGCAGGTCAGCCCGGCCTGGGTCTTCGGTGTGTTCGCTGACGGTCAGTTCGGCAGCCTCAAGGGCACCATCCAGGATCAGGGTCCGTTCCTGGCTGGCAGCATCAAGAACGACTACAACTGGGCGGCTGGCGTGCGCCTCGGCTACCTGATCGCGCCGAACGTGCTGTCCTACGTGAACGCCGGCTACTCCAACTCGCATTGGAAGGGCACGACGCTGTTCGACACGGCGAGCGCGCTGCCCTCGGGTCTGCATACCGATGGCTTCGATCGCAGCGGCTGGTTTGTTGGCGGCGGCGTCGAAAACAACCTGAACTTCTTCGGCATCACCGCGCCGGGATGGTTCATGAAGACCGAGTATCGCGCTGCCTACTACGACAGCAAGAACATCTCGGAGCTGTTCGATGGCACGAACCTGTCGAACGGCCGCGACATCACCTTCAAGCCGCTCGTGCAGACGATCAGCACGTCGCTGGTCTACCGCTTCAACTGGAGCGGCCCGGTGGTCGCCAAGTACTGATTTCTGCGCAAGCGCAGTCGAAAAGCCCCGGCATCGTCCGGGGCTTTTTCGTTGCCACATGCCGCGAAGCGTGCGCGGCGAAGGAACTCCGCTGGAGATCGTCTCTCGCGCAGGGCCGTCCGTCGGATCCTGATCTGGTCGAGCCGGCGATGATCGGGCACTCTGCGCCCCGGTTGCAAAACAAGGCGGACAATACCAATGAAGCAAGAACTGTTCGATCTCTCGGGCAAGGTCGCGGTCGTCACCGGCGGCAATGGCGGCATCGGGCTCGGCATGGCGCGGGGCCTTGCCGACGCGGGTGCAGCGATCGCCGTCGTCGGCCGCAACGAGGAGAAGTCGAAAGCGGCCGTCGAGGATCTCGGCCGGCGCGGCGTCAAGGCGATCGCGGTGGCAACCGACGTCACCGACAAGGCGGCGGTTGCTGCGATGGTCGAGCGTGTCACCAGAGAGCTCGGGCGGATCGACATTCTCGTCAACAACGCCGGCATGAGCATCCGCAAGTCGCCGCATGAGCTGGAGCTCGATGAGTGGAGCAAGGTGATCGACACCAACCTCACCAGCGCGTTCATCTGCTCGAAAGCTGTGTATCCGGCGCTGAAGGCTTCCGGCCGCGGCAAGATCATCAACATCGGCTCGATGATGTCGATCTTCGGCGCCAGCTTCGCGGCGGCCTATGCCGCGAGCAAGGGCGGCATCGTGCAGTACACCCGCGCCTGTGCCAACGCGTGGGCGCCGGACAATATTCAGGTCAACGCCATCCTGCCCGGCTGGATCGACACCGACCTGACGCGCGGTGCGCGCCAGCAGGTCGCCGGCCTCCACGACCGCGTGCTGGCGCGGACCCCGGCAGCACGCTGGGGCGCGATCGACGACTTCGGCGGGATCGCCGTGTTCCTGGCCTCGCCGGCGTCCGACTTCGTCACCGGCACCGCGATTCCCGTCGACGGCGGCTATTCGATCATGGCCTAGAGCGTTTTCGAGCGAAGTGGATACCGGTTCGCGTAAAGAAAACGCGTCAAAGCAAGAATCTAGGGCTTCGGTTCTGATTCAATCAGAACCGAAAATGCTCTAGTCAGCGAAACGCTCCCGCCAATGTGAGGGCCTTCACCAGTTGCATGACTTGCTCGCCTGCTCTCAGCTCTGGGCCGGCGAGTGCACATGTTCGGGCCGGACCCCCACGCCGACGAGGCGCGCGAGCTGCCCTTGCAGCCATGGCACCGCGGAGACCAGCCGCATGGCAAGCGGCGCCTGGAGCGGCCGACCGCCCGATTTCAGCGCCACTGAAATGATGTTGTTCTGTGCGATCACCTGCATGCGCTGCGTCACCCGCGTCGGGAATTCGCGCCGCCGCCTGACTGCATCGAGCTCCTCCTCCGACGGACAGCCGTGGGCGAGCTTCGCCGCCAGGATGTTGGCGGTCGCGACCGCGTCCTGCACCGCGAGGTTGACGCCGACGCCGCCGATCGGCGACATCGCATGCGCGGCATCGCCGATACACAACAGACCCGGACGGGTCCAGCGGGTCAAGCGGTTGATCGCCACGGTGAGCAGCGTGACGTCGTCAAAACTCTTCACCTCGGCGATGCCCGATTTGAGGGACGGTGCGATCCGGACGACATCGTCGAGCAGCGACTGCAAGCCCCTCGCCTTCACGGCGTCAAATTGTCCCTTGGGTATCACATAGGCGCACTGCCAATAGTCGCCGCGATCGAACGTCACCAGCATCTTGCCGGGTTCGACACGCGCGAACAGATTCTCCGCCTCATCCGGCCGCCGCCCAGCGCGAAACCACAGCACATCCATCGGAGCGCCGATCTCCTCCACCTCGAGTCCGGCGCACGCGCGTATCGTGGAATGCCGGCCGTCGCAGGCGATCGTGAGATCCGCCTCGATGTCGATTGTCCCGTCCGGTGTCTTTGCCCGAACCCCGGTCACAACGTCGCCGCGCCGGATCAGGTCGGTCGCCTCTGTGCTCATCAGCACCTTCAGCGACGCGAAGCGCTTGCCGTTGTCGCGCAGGAAATTCAGGAAGTCCCACTGCGGCATCATCGCGATGAAGGGGTATTTGACCCTGAGGCGGCTCAGATCGGCGATCCGCACCGGCGTGTCGCCAAACACGCCCTCGAGCTTCTGCAATTGCTCATGCGGAAGCTTCAGGAAGCCATCGATCAGGCCGAGTTCGTCCATCACCTGCAAGGTCGAGGGATGCACGGTATCGCCGCGGAAATCCCGGAAGAAATCGGCATGCTTCTCCAGCACCACGACCTCGACCCCGGCGCGCCCGAGCAGATAGCCGAGCATCATGCCGGCGGGTCCGCCGCCGACCACGCAACAGCGGACTTTCATCGAGCGCGCCTCTGACTGCTCCGGATTGCCTGTATCCATGCCGTCATCCTCGCTGCTTCGTAGATTCTAGGTTTGCATTGTAACGCCGATCGGACGGAAAGGATGCAAGGCTAGCGCCGGAACGTCTTGATCTCGGACACGCTGCCGTCGCGATAGGTCAGCTCCACCGACACCGACTTGGTCTGCGGCGCGAGGTTCAGATACGGCTGCGCGTTGGAAGGGATGGCGCCGGGATCGCGGGAATCGCAGGCAGGCATCTTCAGCACCTTGTCCGGCACCGCGGTGTCAATGCCGATCCGCACCTCACGGATCGCGCAGCGATACGACATCAGGTGCGTGTAGTAGACCAGCAGACCGTTGAACTCGCGGAACGACAACCAGTTCGTCGCGGTCATGTCGAGGATCTTGCGCTGGTCCCGGATCAGCGCCGCCTCGGGATCGAACCTGATCGGAAACGGCCCCTGCATCTCGCCCTGCACATCGATATAGCGGAGCTCGATGGTGCCGGCCGGCGCGTCGGCCGGCAGTTCGATCGACGGATTAGGCATGCGCTTGCGGGTACGCGGGTCGAGCGTATCGATGAAGCCGGTTTCGCGGAAATCGCCGCTGTCGCCGATCCGCCATGAAATGCCGAGCGCCGGATCGGCGAACGAGAACACCACCGTCCAGCCGCCATTGTGCAGCGAGAAGCTCGCGATCGGCGCGTTGACGGTCTCCTCCTTCGGCACTTTGGGCACCGGCGGCAACGCCGCCACCTGCTGCGACGGCGCTGCTTGCTTGACCGCATCGCCCGCAGCCTTCGGCGCTCCGTTGAGGAAGACGTCGTCCACCATCTGATCGAAGTAGACCGGGATCTGCTTGTGCTTCACTGTCTCGGCCATCTCGCTAACCAGACGCCGCGTGCGCTGCGCGACCTGCACCAGGTTTTCGCCGGGTTGCAGCAGCTCCTTGGCAAAGGTCCGGGTGAACACCGAGTTGGGATTGGTGTCGTCGTTCGAGAGTCGATCGAGCGCGGTTTGGCGCGGTCCTGCCGAAAACACCGAGAATACGCCCTCCGGCAGTTGCGTCATCGGCGCGAGCCCGCCACCGCCCGCAACGGCGCGCGTGCCGGGGCGCTCGAACGGATTGTTACGGCAGGCGTCGAACACCAGGATCGAGGTCCGCACCTTTTTGTTCTGCAGCCGCTCGATGATGCGGTCGGCGAGCACGGAGGCATCGCGCACCAGCTCTTCCTGGCCTTCGGTCGCCGCCGGCACGTCGGTCGGCAGCAGGAAGTTCTGACCCGCGATTTCGAAGCCGTGGCCGGCATAGAAGAAGAAGGCGGTGTCGCCGGGTTCGACCGCCCGGTCGAAGGCAAGCAGCGTTTCGGAGAACGCCTGGCGATTCAGATTCTGGGCCACCATGACATTGAATCCGAGCTGCTTGAGCGTATCGCCCATGGTGCGAGCGTCGTTGACGGCCTTCTGCAGCTTCGGCACGTTCTTGTAATCGTTGTTGCCGATCACGAGCGCGACGCGCTTTTCGGCGTGAGCCGGCGCGATGACGACCAGCAATGCAGCCGCGATGGCGGCTGCCGCAGAAAGCTTCGAAAGCCAGCCCCTCATCCCCTAAGTCCCGCAAGCACGACAAGCCGGCGGTCTGGACGGCCGCCGGTAAATAGTCGGATCAGATGTCAGGCCGGTTCAACAACCGGCCGCGCTACGCATAGCTGGTTCTACCTTGCGACGACACCCGGCCGAAATCGCGAGCTGTAGCTACCCGGCTGCCGGTAACGTTTCCTTTCATTATCGGCATGATAAGTAGCGCTCTCAACTGCCGGTTCGACCGCTCCTGAAGTTCTCACGGTCTCACGTGTACACATGGTCTACCGATCAAGTCGATCCGCGTGATCGCTTCGACTACTGGCGTGAGGTTCGCGCCAAGGGATTGTTCGGCGTGACCGCAGAACTGGAGCCCGGGCAGCGCCGTGATTTCTTCGGTGCGTTCTCATTGCGCAAGCTCGGCAATGCCGGGCTGATCGAGCTTCGCGCCTCGCCCTACCGGGTCGAGCGGCGCGAAGCCGATATTGCGAACGCCCGAAGCGACAGTCTCTGCATCTACCAGCAGCTTGGTGGCGGCGGCTGGTTCAGTGGTGTGCGGCTCGCAGATTTTTCGGTCCGCAGCGGCATGTTCGCCACCAGCTATGCCGATCTGCCCTATCGCACCGCGCCGCTTGGTGAAGACGGATTCCACCTGCGCATCCTCAAGGTGCCTGTCGCCGATATTCCCCGGCCGCCCGCCGGGCTCGAAGCACTCGTTCCCCAACCGGTGCAAGCGCGGACACCGGTGCTGCCGCTGCTGGAATCCTGCTTCCGCGACCTCGTCGAAAGCAGCGGCGCCGCATCTCCCACCAACTCGACGCCACTGGTGGAGGCACTGGCCCATTTCGCGCTGATGGAACGCGGCGTGCTGCGCCCGGGCAGCCGGCTCGCGCAACACGCGCTTAGAACCGGCCGCCTGTCGCTCGCCCGCCGCCTGATCGAGCGCTATCTGTCGCGACCGGCGCTCTCGCCCGCCTTGATTGCCGACATGCTCGGCATTTCGGTGCGACACATGCACGTCCTGTTCGAAGCGACCCCGACGAGCTTCTCGCAGACCGTGGCGGCGTTGCGGGTCGATCGAAGCCGCCGCTTGCTCCGTGAGGCACCCGATCGGCCGATCGCGGAGATTGCCTTTGCCAGCGGCTTCGACAGTCTTGCGACGTTCTATCGGGCCTTCAACGCAGTCGAAGGCATGTCGCCGGGCGATTACCGGGCGATCCAGCGCGCCGAAGCCGTCGAGCGCTGAGCCGCGATCCCTCGGAATGTTGGGCGGCCGACGACTTCAGGACTGTTGCGGCCCCGAAGCCACCCAACGCGGCCGGTCCGTTTGACCGGAAAATGACGGATAAGATGCTTATTTGGGCGAAAACATTAAGCTTTTTCGGCCATTTGGCCGGTTCCAAGATTGACTTTGCCGGTTTGGACCCTATGTTCCAGCTTAACGCGGCCCTCGGATCGAAGCGCGATTCGTCAGGTTTGCCGCCCGTCAGCGTCACCCAGAGCCCCCGAGCTTTTTTGAGAAGCGAGCCGTTTCGGGGCCGAACGCGACAGCCTTTTACCTTCGATTCCGAACGGCGGTATCGACCAGAGGCTCAATGTCCTTTTCCAATCTAGGCCTGTCCAACAAGGTCCAAGCCGCAGTTGCGGCCGCAGGTTACACCACCCCCACCCCCATCCAGGAACAGGCGATCCCCCACGTTCTCGCCCGCCGCGACGTCCTCGGCATCGCTCAGACCGGCACCGGCAAGACGGCGGCTTTCGTGCTTCCGATGCTCACGATCCTCGAAAAGGGCCGCGCCCGGGCACGAATGCCGCGCACCCTGATCCTCGAGCCGACCCGTGAGCTCGCCGCCCAGGTGAAGGAGAACTTCGACAAATACGGCGCCGGCCAGAAGCTCAACGTGGCGCTCCTGATCGGCGGCGTCTCGTTCGGCGACCAGGACTCCAAGCTGATGCGCGGTGTCGACGTGCTGATCGCAACGCCCGGCCGGCTGCTCGACCACACCGAACGCGGCGGCCTGCTGCTCACCGGCGTCGAGCTGCTGGTGATCGACGAGGCGGACCGGATGCTCGACATGGGCTTCATTCCCGATATCGAACGCGTCTGCAAGCTCGTCCCCTTCACGCGGCAGACCTTGTTCTTCACCGCGACGATGCCGCCGGAGATCAGCCGCGTCACCGAAGCCTTCCTGCACACTCCGGCCAAAGTGGAAGTTTCCAGGCCCGCGACCACGGCGGTAACTGTGAGCCAGTCGCAGGTGCCCGCGGGCCGCGAACCGCACGAGAAACGCGAAATCCTGCGCCGTCTGCTGCGCGGGGCCAAGGATCTCAACAACGCGATTATCTTCTGCAATCGCAAACGCGAAGTTGCCATTCTTCACAAGTCGCTTCAGAAGCACGGCTTCAGCGTCGGCGCCCTGCACGGCGACATGGACCAGACCGCGCGAATGGCCGCGCTCGATCAATTCCGCAAGGGCGAGCTGCCCTTGCTGGTAGCGTCCGACGTTGCCGCCCGCGGCCTCGACATCCCCGCCGTCAGCCACGTCTTCAATTTCGACGTGCCGCATCATCCCGATGACTACGTCCACCGCATCGGCCGCACCGGTCGCGCCGGCCGAACCGGCACCGCGATCTCGATCGTCACCCCGCTCGACAGCAAGTCGATGGCGGCGATCGAGAAGCTGATCGGTCAGCAAATCCCGCGCGCCGAAGGCGACTATACCGTTCAAACCGAAGCGTCTGACGAGACCGAAGCGCCGCGCCGGTCGCGCAGCCGCGATGGGTCACGCGACGGCGGCCGCGGTGGCCGCAAGCCGCGCCGCGAGCGTGAGCCCCGCCACGAACGCGAACCGCGGCACGGCGGTCGCAACGGCGCCCAGCCGCAGGCGGCAGCGCAACACGTCCCCTCCATCGGCCGCAGCGAGCCGCGACGCCCGCAGCGCGAGGTCGACCACGAGCCCGCAGATCACTCGCATCTGCCAGCCTTCCTGCTGCGTCCGGTGCGTGCCCGCGTCTGAGGCTCAAACTTCGGTCTGATGCCCGGGATGAGGCGCGCGCTCTTCGCGCCCGGCGACAGCTTGATCACTGCCTTTCCGTGCGAAAGCGTCGAAACGCCGGGCGCTATCCCGACGCGTGACGCATTCCGCGCGGTAACCCCGCCTGCTTCCCGTAATTCTACTGTTTACCTTGCCTTCACTCTCGTCCCGTACGCTTCGCTCTATAATTTAGTTATTGCTGCTGGGAAATGACCGGCACCGGTTGCTATTGGGGACGTGACAGTGGTCAACCTGCTGGACGAATACGAACGTACATTGGCATTCGCCGAAGTCGCGCTCGGCCAGATCCGCTCCCTTCGCCACACCGCGATCCCCCGCAACTACGAAATCTGGTACGTCTACGCGACCGGTTACAACGCCCCCCTCAACAAGATCATCAATGAAACGCTGGCACGCAGCGGCAAGCTCAGCGAAGCCGATCTCGAGCAGATCTACGAGACCTACCTTTCGCATATCAAGACGTCGGACCGTATCGACAAGGTCGGCGCTCGCGTCATCGGCGAGATCGACGACGTCATGAAGCTGCTCAACGATGCGCTCAGCGTATCGGCGACCTACGACGCGAGCCTGGTCGGCGCCAGTGACAAGCTTGCGACGGCGACGACGCGAGAGCAGATCAAAGCCGTCGTCGAGGGGCTGATGCAATCGACGCGCGAGATGCGCGAGACCAACGTGGCGCTGGAGACACGGCTCGCTCTCTCCAAATCCGAGATCAGCAATCTGCAACACAGCCTCGAAGCGATCCGCGCCGAGAGCCTGACCGATCCGCTGACCGGCCTTGGCAACCGAAAGTATTTCGACCGGTCGATCGACATGGCGGTGCAGGCTGCGCTTGCCAGCAACGAACCGTTGTCGCTCCTGATGTTCGACATCGACCACTTCAAGTCGTTCAACGACTCCTATGGTCACCTGACCGGCGATCAGGTGCTGCGGCTGGTGGCGCAGTCGTTGAAGCAGACCATCAAGGGCCAGGACATCACGGCTCGCTACGGCGGCGAGGAATTTGCCGTGGTGCTGCCCAATACTGCACTGCGCCAGGCGCTGACAGTCGCCGACCATATCCGCCGCGCGGTGATGGCCAAGGAATTGAAAAAGAAGTCCACCGGCGAGATCCT
>Ga0099822_1000414_pt1 | contig 38282 bp, 18 predicted proteins | sample CowpeawhiteBW_FD_76839 | JGI IMG/M metagenome (GOLD analysis project Ga0099822, IMG submission 76839) | Root nodule microbial communities of legume samples collected from California USA - Cow pea white BW | ecosystem: Host-associated > Plants > Roots > Nodule | place: USA: California | collected... | reverse complement strand
TGTTATTGATTTCTTGTTTAAGATTTCAAATTAATCAATGTAACTTCTTAATTAATTTGTTGACGTCCTCACTTTTAACCAAAGTAACTTCTCAATTAAAAGCAAGAACTTTGTAGATTAGTCATAGTAAATTTAACCAAAGTAACTTCTCAATTAAACATTACTAGTGTTAATCATATCTATTCTTTTAGACCTTATATCTAGTAAAAAGTTAATTAATCAAAGTAACTTCTTGATTAATTCTAATCTAAGTTTCTACCTCTAATCAAAGTAACTTCTCAATTATTAGCAAAAACTTATGCAATCATTTGAAAGTTTCTAAAAATTAATCAAAGTAACTTCTTAATTAAAATTTAAAAACCCTTATATTCATATGATTGCTATGTTATTTAGATTTAACACTATGCTAACTTGCTATAATGTAAAATTCATTACTTTAACTAGATTAAGAACTAAAAGACATAGATGAAAAATAAATCTCAACAAGAATCAAAAGAACAAATAAATTAATTCATTTAACCTCAGAATCCAGTTAAGAAATTACAGTGGAATCAACCCTAAAAGCTTAACCCTCCATAGTTTGGATGGAATACATGATAATATGATGAAGGAAGGAAAAATAAAAGAAAAGGAAGAATGAGATATGTGGTGGATGATGGTATCTCCAAAACCAGAGAGTTGCTAAGTATCCCTCTTTTGATCCTTAAGTCTCTTTATATAGGCTTCAATCGGACTTGGACTTTATCTGTTCGGTTGCTAAAATATTTTATCTTTATTTAGCAACTTAATTTCTGTCCAATTTTCAATTCTGCCACTCTTATTTGACCATTTTACCAGTGTTGACCAGTTTGACTGCCCTATCAGATGCGGACACATGGCAGTGCATTTTCTCTCTCCAGAATTAGGGTTTCTGCCTCCTTTCTCCTTCCTCCACTATGGTTTATGTCGCAGGGACGTGAATGACAGCTGCTGCACTTCCGACGAGATAGCGAACGGTGATGACACATTACTGGCTCACGGTGCATCGTTCTTCCTCTCCGACAAAGGCTCGAACAGGCTCGCAAGTTGCTCGCTTGCTGGTGCTGCGACTGGTGCAACGTGAAGGTTGGTCGCGCAAATCTGGCACAGGTTCAGGTGGTGAAACTGCGTTGACCGACATTAGTGGAGCGTGAACTGTCATGGAGTTGAAGGTGGGAGAGAAGGATGGGGGTCGCAGGTACGGTGGCCCACGGTGGTGCAGGTTCAATGGAAGATGGTGGTTGCGGGTGGTTCGTTGCAAGTGGCGTCCTGGTGTTTTCCAGCAAGGTGGACGACATGGAGGTGGCTGACGGTGGAAGAGTGGTGGCTGCCGGCATAGTTGGTCATGGTGACTGAAATTAGGGTTAGGGTTTCATTTGTGAGATGAAGGAGATGATGATGTGGCAGTGTATAATTGGTGGAGATGTGTTTGTAAGGATAATGACACGTGTAACTTAGTAAAAATTAGGGGTGCAGAACAGGTTTTTGTGGTGCACTTGCAAGAGGAGTGTGTAAATAAAAATTGGGGGTGCATTTAGCTCCTGAATTATTCTTTTCGAGAATTTTCTGATTTTGGACTTATTTTGTAACTTTGAATATTTCAAATCCAAACTTTTAAGGGTTAAGTATGTTTTTAGTTTCTGAACTTTGATCCAAAATTGAAATTCGTCTCTGTCCGAAATTTTAATAAATTTTGGTCCCTAAACTTTAAAAATGAATTAATATAGTCCTTTTAACATAATTAAATTAACTTTTCTTTAAGTGTCGAACATATTTTTCAGTAGATATTGAACCAAGAATGTGTTAAACAGTGTTAAAAACTCCAATACTAGTATGAAAAGCGTTCGACACGTCAAAAAAATTATCATAATTGGGTTAAAAGGACTATATTCATTCATTTTTAAAGTTTAGGGACCAAAATGTATCAAAGTTTCAGACATGGACGAATTTCAATTTTGAGTCAAAGTTCGGGGACTAAAAACATACTTAACCCAAACTTTTAATGACCCAAATTAAATTCCAGCTGCATTAACAAACGTTAGAATATCTAATAATATTTTATGCAACTAAAATGAATTTTTACGTCATTTTTACCTTACGTACTCAATAAATCCAATAATCACAAATATTAATTAAATCAATCCTTAAGCACAAAAATTCTATTAAATCCCCAAATTTAAACATTAAATGAGGGCAAAAATTTGAACTCATCAGTGTCCATTTAGTCATAATATTTTTTTTTGTTCAAGTAGATCCCAATTTTCGTCATTTTTATTCAATTTGGTCCTTTTTTGCTAACGCCATTTAAATAATTAATGGTAATGAAAAGTGACTGCCATGTGTCACTTCGTGATTTTAATTTTTTTTAATTTTATATTCAATTTAGTACCTATATTCGTTATTTTTGTTTTAGTCCCATTTTTTTTTAAATGGAGTAACTTTGTCCTTCTCCAAATTGGGACCAATGTTTTTTTTTATATAAATGTTTTAATGATGTTTTTATTAAATTTCACATTTTTATTAAATATTTTTGGCTTAGGGTTATAATTAGTTTAAAATTAGAATGAAAACCTTAAGAATAAGTTTAAGAGGTTAAAGGTTACATAGTCACATAAAAGTAATAGTGTTACTGCCCACTTTAGATCAATGTGTTAGTCTTCATCCATAAAATTTTAGATCAACGATGTTACTCCTCATCCTTAAAATTTTCGTTCTAATTTTAAACTAATTGTAACCTAAACCAAAAATATTTAATGAAAATGTGAATTTTAATAAATACGTCATTATAACATTTATATAAAAATTTAATTTGGTTTAAATTTGGAGAGAGACAAAATTGCTTCATTTTTTTTAAAATGTGACAAAATTAAATAAAAATAACGAATATATGGACCAAATTGAATATAAAACATTGACTATGACACATGACATGTTGGGTTAACATGTAGACATTTTTTTTCCAAAAATTAAAAGAATAAGAAATAAAAAAATAAAAGAATATTTTTTTAAGAAAATGAAAAAAAAACTCTGGAGTAACACGTGACAATCACTATTCATTACTGTTAATTATTTAAACGACATTGGCAAAATAGGACCAAATTGAACAAAATTGACGAAAATTGACCAAATCAAACAAATTTTTTAAGAATAAAGAAAATAGGGTTTAAGATTAATCTCCATTGTGTATAAACCACACATAGGGTAATCTATTTATAATAGAGAGAGGTACAATTAAAAAGAGTAATTGAAAATAAATAAAGTAAATAGAAGATATTGTTTGATATTGTGATTAACAATATCTAACAATATCTTAATAATATCAACAATATCTAAACAATATCTAACACTCCCCTTCAAGCTAGAGCATATAAATCGTATGTGCCAAGCTTGTTACTGATCACTTGAGTTAACAAACTCAGTTTTGATGTCTGCAGACATTATCTTTTCCCGAATGAAATGACAATCAATCTCAATGTGTCTGGTCCTCTCATGAAAGACATGATTAGAAGAGCAGCCTGGTGTCACACACAAGTGTCATTTGAGTAACATCTCCAAATTGTAACTCTCTAAGCAATTGCTTGAGCCAAACAAGTTCACAAGAAGTTGAGGCCATAACTCTATATTCTGCTTCTATACTAGATCTTGCTATAACACTTTGTTTCTTACTTTTCTACGAGATCAAGTTACCACCAATGATGACTCAATACCCATATGTCGATCTTCTATTAGAAGGAGATCCTGCCCAATCAGCATCTGAATAGCAAATAACTCTTGTATGGTTATTAGAACTATATAACAATCCTTTTCCATGAGATCTATTAATATAATTCAAGATACGAATGACTACATTCCAATGATCTTCACATGGGGAATTAAGAAATTGGCTTATCACACTGACTGCAAAGGAAATATTAAGACGAGTAACGGTAAGATAATTCAATTTCCCAACGAATCTTCTATACTGCTCAGGATCAGATATAGGCTCCCCCTGATTTGGTAGAAGTTTAGTATTGGGATCTATGGGTGTATCAACAGACTTTGAACTCACCAACCTAGTTTCCTCTAAAATATACATGGCATACTTCTTCTGAGATATAACAATACCATCATTGGATTATGCCACCTTAATACCCAAGAAATATCTGAGTTTGCCAAGATCTTTGGTCTGAAAATGGTGACAAAGATGTTATTTCAACTAAGAGATGACATGGTTGTTACTTCCTGTAAGAACGATGTCATGAACATATACTATCAAGTAAACACATCTAGCACTCGAGTGTTGATAAAAGACAGAATGATATGCTTCACACTGAGTCATACCAAATTGTTGGACAACATTGCTAAACTTTCCAAACTAGGTCTTAGGAGATTGTTTTAGGACATATAGGGATTTGCGAAGACGACATACCATCCCAAAAGACTCCCCCTGAGCAACAAACCCAAGAGGTTGCTCCATATAGATTTCTTCTTACAAATCACCATTGAGGAAAGGATTTTTAACATCTAGTTGATAAAAAGGCCATTGTTGAAGGTCAACCATGGCAATAAATAAACGAATAGAAGTCATCTTTGCCACGGGAGAAAAGGTATCTCCATAATCCAACCCAAAAATTTAAGTATAACCTTTGGCAACAAGACGAGCTTTGAGGCGATCAATAGTACCATCATGTACAAATTTGATAACAAATACCCAACGACAACCAACAAAAGATTTCCCAGACGATAACGGTACCAGTTCTCAAGTTCCACTATTATGAAGAGCACTTAGTTCATTTGTCATGGCCTGACACCAACAAAGATGGGTTAAAGCTTCACAAACAGCTTTTGGAATGGTCACAAAAGAAAGAGAGGAAAGACATGTATAAAAAGATAATGACAATCGATGATAACTAAAAGCAATATAATGGGGAGAGGGATTACAGGTAGAACATATACCTTTTCAGAGGGCAATGGGAAGGTCAGACTCAAGTGTCATAGCCGGAGGAGACATAGTAGTTGGCACTTCAGTGGACTCACATGGAGGTGGTTGAGATTGGTTTCGGCGACTATAAACCTGAAGGGGTTGGTGGAGGAGAAGCTAAAATAAAATAAATAAATAAAAAAAATAGAAATTCTATTAAAATTAGATTTGGATCCTAAAAGAGGTCAATCTCTTATTATCAAAGATTTTGGAGGTCTGCCTCTAGGGTCAAATACCCATTTGTACAAATCATCAAACAATTTTAAATTAAAGATAAAATGCTCAAAGAAAAGAAAAGGATATTGCTAAACAAACAACCCAATTATAGGTATGACTTTGATCACCCATAGGTTTGTTAAAAATGGGTAAACAAGCTAGTTCATGAGCATATATTTCTAAGCTTGTGTATTTTTCTATCATCATTTCGTCTTCCCATTGTTGATTTCCTTGTTGCTTGATGAAAAAGTCTTCCCTAAGTATCCTTTCTTCTTTCCATTGTCGATGCCATTGCTCTTTGATGGATAATTCGTCCATAGGCAATAAAACAATAAGAGGAAAGTTAGTAACTTTTTTCATTGACAATTTATAATGCTCTCTTATTTCTTTTTCTTTTTCTCTCTTTTCTTCCTTCTCTCTTTTTCTACTCTCTTCTTTCTTTTCTTTTTCTCGCTCTTCTTTCTCTTTTTTCTCTCCTTCTTCTTTCTCCTCTCTCTCGCTCTTTTCTTTCTCGTCTCTTTCTCTTTTTTCCTTTGCTTCATTTTCTATGAGTGTTTCCTTCTCATGGACTCCTTTTAGCTTTCTCTCTTGCCTTCCTTTCAATACATCTAATTTTTGCATTGTCCTTTCTTCCTCCTCTCTCAAGTATGAAATGTAGTTCTTGAGGTCTTCATGAGTCATGGGACTTGCATCCCCATTAGGACATTGATGAATTTCAAGCCCATAGCCTTCATATTTGGAACATCTTAGTGTACTTGTCTTTGGCAATGATTTTCTATCAGGATTGTGCTTCCGTTTAATACTAGAAATCCTTCCATTTAGCTTTATAATTCTGGATTCCAAGGCGTTGACGTCCTCTACCAAGGCCTCACAAACACTAGGTGTATCTCTACGTGTCACTCTCTTGGTACATTCAAGTCCTCTAACCAAATGATCATGGTTAGGAGTAGGATAATTTAAACCATATGTTAAACTAGTTCCAAAAGGATGCCTTTGTGGAAACATGTTGCATTACTCAATATTGCTAGTTCCTGTAAGAAAATGTTTGTATAATAAAATATATTTAGGACCTCACCACTCTTCTAAGTGTTTCACTCAAATTCTCCACTCGTATATCACACTTATAGGCTTTTTCTTGAATGTACTCTCTTTCCTTTGACAACTCAAATTCCCTTTAGGGCTTGGCAAAGAACTCCAGTAGCTGAAGCAAAGAGTGGAAAAACAAAGTGAAAAGCGTTGTGAGATCTAAGTCTTGACCCAAGAGGTTAAAGAAAATACAAAACTCTAGACAAAACTTCAAGGAAATTTACAAAGACAAAACAAGAAAATTAAAATAAGAAAATAATAGGACTACCAAAGAGATTTAAAGATGAAAACACGAAGACTCTAAGAGAAAGACTGATTGCAAGTAGATATCCATAAACCATAAATAAAATTGCAACAAAAAGTTGTGTTGAACTCACCTTTTGTTTTGGATCCTTTTTTTTCAATATATATTTGTTTCCTTTTGACTTTGATCCATAATATTTTTTTGTTGTATTTTTTTTACAGTTTAACACAAAAACAAACTAAACAATTTATCCTTCAAACCCTCATACTCATGTAAATCAAAGTAAGTGCACTTGCAAATCCCAAACATAAAAACAAATAATTTCCACGAATCAAATGTAGAAATACACAATTTAAACAGAGAACAAAAAAGAAAAAAATGCAAAATAAAAAAAATCAAAAAAATTGGAAACAACCTTAGAGGTTTTACTCCTTTCAAAATGAAACAAATAAAATTTAAAACAAAACACAAAACAAGCAAACAATGAAAAATTGTAGTTTTTTTTTTTCATATGACAGAAAAATAACATAGAAGAGGAATTCAAACCAGAACCTTGCTCTAGATACCAGATGATATGATCCTATCCAAGAAAGAGTATGACCGTTTCTGAAATTGAATCCTCTAGAGGCACGACACGAATAAATAAGAGAAGAACGTGGAATAAGACAGAGATGGAGGACGCCGCAATCTAGTAGATTGATAAGTCAAGTGAAGATTCGCCACAACGATGTTAATCTTTGGTAAGAACCGGAGGCCTAAGCCAAGAATAAAGAGAATCCTCTCTTTAATGAAATCAAATTCAATATATGACTAAAAGTGTCTACATTGTTTTTGATACCTCTATATATAGGCACATAAGTTTAAGAAAACCTAAGAACCCTATAAGAAGGCCCAAGCCCAAAACATAAAAACATAAACTAATTTATAAAAGAAAGCTCAAAGCCCAAAAAACATAGAACATAACTAATTTATAAGAGAAAACCTAAAGTCTAAAAAATAAACTATTTTTTCTAAAACTATCCTTCAAATGTGCTTCAAGTCATGATCTTTAGATTCTTTAAATTTCATATTGCTTGTAGCATCATGAGCCTTGAATAGTTTTGATCTTTCAATCTCTTGCTCTTTGCCCTTGTCATAGGTCCTTTAAATTGTAAAGGTTTATCTTCAAGTTATTCTTGTATGGAATCTTGGGATAGTCTTCTATCATTCCCTCCTTCTTGAAGAAAATTTTTTCTCAAATTTGTACCACTCGAAGTTTAGGAGATAGTCCTTTATCATACCCCCCTTCTTAAAATGAATTTGTCTTCAAATTCGTCTCACTTGAAGATTCCTTATTAGAAGCTTACTATGGAGCAGGAACCAATGGTGGAGGAGACACAGTAAGAGGGTCACAAACAATAGGAACACTAAAGGTACTAGGAGTGTTAAAAAGATTGGATGGAGACAGAGATGAATATTGACTCTTAAAATAAAGGGAGAACTCATCAAAGGTGACATCTGCAAACACAATAACGGTTAAGAAAAGGAGAAAAATATTTGTATCTTTTGTAATCTTGTAAACCTTAAGAAAACACACTTATGTGATCTAGTAGAAAGCTTATTAAGACCATGAATGAAATTATGAACAAAACATGTAGACCTGAAAACTCTTAGAGGTAAGGGATGAAGAGGTTTATGAGGGAATAAAATGGAATGAGGTATGTTATTCTTTAAAACTGAAGAAGGCATGCGATTAATGAGATAACATGCAGTAAGAATAGCATCACCCAAAAAATGTTTAGGAACCTCTCCATGAATTAAAAGAGTGCGGGTTGTTTCAATAAGATGTCTATTTTTACGTTCAACTACACCATTTTGTTGAGTGGTATAAGCGTAAGAAGTTTAATGCAGAATACCATGAGAAGCCATAAATTGTTTAAAAGAATGAGAAAAATATCCACGACCGTTATCACTGCGCAAAACTCTAATAGAAACACTGAACTGAGTTTTAATTTCATTAAAAAATGATTGAAAGGAATAAAATAATTATGAACAATTTTTCATTAAAAATAACCAAGTACATCTGGAATAATCATCAATGAAAGTAAAAGTATTGAAAACCTAAAGTAGACTTAACGCGGCTAGGACCCCAAATGTTAGAGTGAACCAAGGCAAAAGGGGATGAAGCATCACGTGTGACACTACGAGAAAAGGAAGTATGACTATGCTTGCCTAATTGACACGACTCACACACCAAATGAGACAACTTGGACAAGGCAAGGACAAGCTGCTGTAACTTGGCAAGGCTTGGATGACCTAACTAAGCATGAAGAAGAGAGGGGGACTCTATAACTGCACCAACGTGTGTAGAGGGACAAAGATGATAAAGACCATGAGACTCACATCCTGTGCCAATCAACTTTTTCAAACTCCGGTCCTGTAAACACACAAAATTATTGGTAAAAGAAACAACACAATGAAAAGAACGAGTTTGACGAATGATGGACAACAAGTTAAAAGGAAACCTAGGGACATAGAGAACATTATCAATGGTTATAGAAGGGAAAAGTTTAACAGTGCCAACACCATGAGATGAGACTCTAGAACCATCAGCCAATGTAACAAAAGGTAAAGGGTTAGGAGAGGATAAAGAGAACAAAGATTTGTTACCAGTAATACGATCAGTGGCTTCTAAATAAAAAACACAAGGACTAGGAGAAGAAGATCGAGTCAAACCAACAAAAGATGTACTTGTGTGAGCGACAAATGCAGTGGAACTAGAAGATTCTTGATCCTTATACCATTTGAGAAATTTGTTGAACATAGCAGGTCTATTAGATGAAACAGGAGGAGGAACCCCAATAGACAAAGGTGGGGAAAGATTGGTCTGAACAGCTACAACAGATCGAGGAGGATGACCATGTAATGCCTAACACTTGTTAATCTTATGAGCTGGCTTTCCACAATGTTCACACTCATGTAATGCATAACACTTATCAATCTTGTTACCGAGCTTGCCACAATGTTCACACTTAGGACGCCCTTTCCCCTATTTGCGAGGGCGAGTCCGGTTATCACGGTGAGATGCCAACACAGAAGAATCATCAACAAAAGTAGGTGTATCAATGTTGGGTTGTTCTGGTACATGCAAAATAGTATAATAGGTAGAAGTCAAGGTGGGGACAACCAGGGAACCCAAAATTTGATCAAGAATATGTGAATATTTATCAGCAAGTCTATGTAATGCTCTGAGCATGAAGAACTTTGAGAGTTGCTCGATCTCCGTGGCAAGGTCGAGGGAAGGAGACAATAACTCATTGAACTAATGAAAAAGAGCATGAATTTTGCCCATATAATCCGTCATAGAGGCTTGATGTTTAGAGGAAATAAGATTTGCAAATTTAGAACAGACACCATAGAGACGTTGAGTATCATTGGTGTATAATAACTTGGTATGCTCCCAGATTTGAGCACATTTTTCGTAGGAACAAAAAAGTTCCTTTAACGAAGGATCAAGAGTAACCTTGAGAACCACACATAATTGAGCATCAATGGTTTCCCAACGATCGTCCTCAGTAGGAGTGAGAGTAGGTGCTTTTGGGGCAAGATGATCAAGATACCTTTGACTTTTAAGCCATAATCGAACATCTGATGACCATTTGGCATAATTAGGGCAAGTTAACTTGCCAATGGATAAGTGTACATTAATATAGTTAGTGTAGATGGACGGATCAGACACACTAGAAGATATTTTAGAATTTGAAGAGGCAGCAGAAGACGCCATGGAGGAAGAGAAGAGAAAGGAAAAAAACCCTAAAATACCAAAGAGGTATGATTGAATCAAGACCAGATCTAGAAAGAACAGGACGACACGATTCTAACACAAGTGATCGCTACCAGAGACATTGGGTGAGGCGCTGCTACGCGCAATAGAAAAATGGGAGGAGGCGCGGCTTTGAACGACACGTCAGGGAGCGTTATCCTCCGATGGCCATGATTCTGGCGGTGTTGAGGTCGCTTGGCCGGGGTGATCAAAATCGTGTAGTCGCTGGTTAGAACTAACACTCTAGCATCGGTGCTAGTGGTGGTGACGACGGCGACGACAAAGGCAGAGGTTGCAGCGATAGGGGTGACGAAAAAAAAGGCCAAAAAATACCTTAAGCTCTAGACATCATGTTGAGAATAAAGAAAATAGGGTTTGAGATTAATTGACTAAGGCGTGACCAACCATGACACCTCCATAGAAGCTCCATCAAGAAGGATCACTAGAAGCATGTCTAGAGGAGAGTCTTCTATTCCATCACCTTTATTTTTGTTTTGCATTACTTTAGTTTGAATTCCATAAGTTGGTTTCTATTTGACTTATTTTGGTTGACTTGTTGACTTTGACCAAGATTAGCTTAACTTAAACCAACATGCTAATCTTTGTTTGTCTTGTTTTGTAGGTAATTAAGAGAAAGTAGAGCATGCTAGGTGGCACATGATGATTGAAGCATATAGATGATGTGGAAGAGAGAGGAAAGCGAAAAGCATAAAGTAAAAGCAAAAGTAGACATGTACCTTGTCTCCTTTTGCCTTTTTGGTTTATTCCTTGGAAGGCTACTTGGTCTCCTTCCTCTTTTGGCCTAGAATTCTCATGGAAATGCATCCACCAACCACATTCCCTCCTTTTGGCTGAGAGTTGCTCTAGCTTAGGATATTAGGGTTTGCTAGTTAATCATTTTCATGTTTATGTATTTGTTAAAGGACCCCTATGAACTTCTATTTAAAGGGGGCTCCTTGTCTTGTTAAAGGGTTGATCATTTGATGTTATAAACCTTGTGTTTCAACCACCAATTTCCACGAGCTCTCCTTCCTTGAAGTGAACTCACCTTTGCGTTATCTTGCTTGCAAGTGGCGGCACCATCACTCATCTATAGGGTTTGGTTGGCTTAGATCCCCCCCTATGAGTGGCGTGCTTCATCCATTGCCCATCTTCTATGCTTTCCATTTTATTTGTTTCTTCTTTCATTTTGCTCTTTAAGTGTGGTTAATTCCGTGTGTGTGTTTAAACTTGAATCCAACTCTCTTCTTCCTTTCATGAGTTTGAGAAATGAACCTTCACATCTAGATAGCTTGCTATCTTAATGTCCAGTGGGAATTTTCAAAAAACTTTCTTAAACAACTTCACCATATTCTTAAATCTAAAAGGAAATAAGATAATCCTTCATCATTAATCTCCCTTGTGTATAAACCACACATAGGGTAATCCATTTATAGTAGAGAGATGTACAATTAAAAAGAGAAACTGAAAATAAATAGAGTAAATAGAAAATATTGTTTGATATTGTGATTAACAATATCTAACAATATCTTAATAATATCAAACAATATCTAGCAAGATTGAATAAAAAATAAAATATTAGGATTAAATTAACACTATTGAATGAAAATAGGGACCAACTATGTATTTTAACCTAAAATTTAATTAAAATATTATGACTGAATGTTAATTTTTATTAGTACTAAAAATGATATTTAATGACTTAACAACTTTTTTCAATAAATCATAATTTTTGTTTAAGAAAAAATAGATTGGTCAATTATCTCTATTTTCTTACTAATCAAATATGATTTGTATATTTTTATTTTCTCTCTACATAACTTCTCATTTACTGATTCTACTTCTTGGCACCTTACTTTCTTCTTGAATATTTCTTTTATAGTTTCAGTTTGATACTTGATCTTTGGGCCGAACCCACCTAACTTGACCTTCGGTCAAGGTCGTCCCAACTATACCTTCGGTTAGGGATAACTTGGCTCGACCTTCAGCTTGTGCTGACACGACTCAACCTTCACCCTAACCCGACCCGGCTCAACCTTTAACCCGAGTCGACCCAACTCGACCTTCAGTTCGGGCCAACCCGACTTGACTTATGGCCCTGGCCCACCCTATTGAACCTTCAATTTTGGATGACCTAGCTGAACCTTTTCCCCGTACTAACCTACGTCGACCTTAAGCCTAACATGACCCATCTCGGCTTTCATCCCGATTTGACCCGTCTGACCTTCGGTTAGGGGTGAGCAACAATCAAATTAGGTTAAATTCGGACCCATCCAACCAATCTAGTATAACTTGAAACTATCATTTTACAATTTATATCTGATCATTTCATTTTTCAAATTAATCAAATTTGAGTTTTTTTGGATTTCAGGTTAATGGGTGGGTAATGACGATTTATATACAATGAATAAACGAAGGAGAGAAAAAAGTAATGGAAGATATGGTTTACACTTTAACAATTGAGGATGTTTTCACACATTAGATCACACATAGGTATAGGATATATTTTGAAAGAGTTGAAGAAATTAATACCAACATAAAAGATTTGGTGGACAAGGTAAAAAGACTAACCAAACATCTTATGTTCATCGAAAGCAAAACCTTGAAACAGTGAGATTGAAAACAAGGATGAAGGGATGAACATCATTCATAGTTTTCAAAAGGTTAGGGAACAAATGAAAGGTTCGAAATGAAGATGAAATAGTGACTTTTCAAAAATTAATGGAGAGGGAAAAGTTGGAGTTGAAATAGAGAAGGATATTACCTAAGAGAAGGGAAAGAAGGGAGAGGAGGGTCCTTGTTTGCTTACAATTAGGGTTTTGAGAAAGGAATGAAGGGAGATGATGTGATCCCAAAAAGGCTTATAGCTTTGGGCAATGGCCTGACCCATTTAGTTATTTTTGTCCTTAAATAAATATATGTTTTGTATCTTTTATTTTCAAAACTAATGTCTGGGCCTTTATTTTGTAGCCCAATTTACACTAAATTTGCTATAAGTGTCTTTTATTGGATATGACATGTTGGAAGTCCAACAGATGCCAAATGCTTCAGCTTTATAACATCATGCGTTTGGGCCGAACCTGCCTACAACATTGCCCATTCTTGAATGCAATTGGTGATACAACGTGATGATTATTTGGGCCACAGCTTCACATTTTCGTTCAGCCCAAGTGGCACGTCCCAGCTTGTCTCAACATCTCTTCATCAACACATTGGGCTTGCTACATGCAACCCAATGTTTCCACCAGCTCACCTACCATGATTTGCTTCTATGTCAACTATGTTTGGGTCGTGACCCACTACAACCAAGTCATTCTTCAAAGACAGTCCATTTGAAGGCAACACTCACCTAATGCATCACAAGTGTCTCAGCTAGGGTTCCTTCACATGTGCTAGGGTCCCTCCTTCCTCGTCAAGCTGCTTTTTGGCTTCACGCATCCTTCCCCTCCTTTTTCCTTTCACGTTTTCCTTCTCGTGTACACGACATCATGGCCGTTAGCTTTTCTACCCTTCCGTTTAGTTTTATGTTGCCTTTCTCCATCTATAAAAAGGCAGGCTAATTTCTTTGTAAGGTCTGCTTAGATAAATGAGATGAGGTTTTAACCCACATTTTTCAACTCAGCCCTTCTAAGACGAGGAATCTTCCTCCTAGGGTTTCCCAAGCCACCGTGAGTGTGCGACAAGAGAAAGTATTCCGTTGTTTCGTCGGTCATCTACACCTGGATCGATGATTGAAGGTCGATTTTGTACGATGTCGGCTTATCAAGAGAGGAGGGTGCTGTTATTTGCTTGCAATTAGGGATTTGTGAAAGGAAAGAAGGGAAAGGAGGTGACATTGTTTTCAGTATATTCCGATTCGGGTCGGATACCCATAAACTCCTAATTCATTTTTTGTATTTGACCATTGCTACCCATTTTAATCTGCTTTATTCACCTAATCTAACCCGCTATCCAAACCAAATCGACCATTGGCCTGATTCGAATTTCGGATGTTAGGGGTTCAGTTGGTTCCTATTATTTTGCTCACCCCTACCTTTGGTCCAGGTCAACCCATCTTGACTTTTAACCTGGGTTGGTTCATCTTCAAATAAATGAATTAACATTCTAATTACCTCATCTAAACACAACATAAATGAAATTAATTATGACATTTTAATAGATAATTTTACATCATTAAAACCTTAAAAAATTATTTTAAAAAAATTATAATAAATTTCAAGATAGATTGTTTTATTATTAAATAAAAAATCCATTCTTAAGTTTGCTTTACGTATTTCAAACCCTTGAGCTGTCATTGTTAGCATTTGTATATGTATAGGTTGAGAACACCTAAGTCTGTTTTATATGTACAAGTGGAGGACACCTTGGCATGTACTAAGAGACTAGAGACATGTATGCCACTACTACAATACGAATCCACAGAAGCAAAAGGACAAATTACAAAGGGATTAAGGATAAGTAAACACATTAAGTAACCTTAAAATGTGGTAGTCTTGGGAAGCCTAAGCCCAACAAGCAGGGCCTATCCAAGTCACTATTCACAAGGTAGGTTAGTGTTATCATTTATTGCAATCTTCCTGTTTTACTACTAGTAACTAACTTGATTGTCAGAGTGTCTTTGCAAGATCTCCAATCGAGGTCACATAACCTTCACTGGAAGATAACATCTCGACATCCGTAGTGAAGAACATTGGTTAATTGAAGAGTACAAAGAGGAGTAGACACTAAAGCTACCAAATACGTCTCGGCCTAAATAGAAGACTAGTGTACCTTTGGATATATCTCTACCTGGAAAGAACATTTGGCAACTACCATGGAACCGAGTTGAATATGCAAGAATGGTGTCTACTAGAAACATGCCAAGCAAAGGACGTAATGACAATGCAGGACCAAATCCCATGGCAATGATTACCAAGCTACAGGAAGAGCTAATAGAATTAAGGAAACAAAGCGCCGAAAACATTGAAGCAATACAGGTGTTGAAAAAGAGATTGGGGGATGAGGAAGAAAAGGAAGGAGGCCGACCTCAAACTCACTCAGAAATGGTCGAGTAGGGAACCAACCAACGTATAGCTGATATAACTCACACATCCTTAATGCTCCTAGGAACAAGGAGATATCCCCTTATAGGTGGTATTATGGAGACACCTCTCCCCCTAGGATTGAAAACGCTCCACATGGATAAGTATGATGGAAATATTTACCTAGACAATCATATACATGCTTACCTTACCTAGGTTAGCAAATATTCAACCGAAGATGCGATCTTGTGCAAAGTGTTCCTTACCTCCCTTAAAGGCATAACCCTCACTTAGTTTATCAAGCTCCCTTGATTACTTTGACCTTATGGTTTCCTACTTCGGGACCCAATTCGTCACAAGCAGACTGCACCATCTAACATCCATAGCCATGGTTAACATACGCCAGGACAAGGGAGAATCATTGAGAATGTTCATGGAACGCTTCGGTAGAGTAACACTCAACATCCTTGACCTTAGTCCTGAAGATGTTCTTCACCACATGGTGATAGCTCAACGACCTAGTCTTTTAGCGAACTACCTATGTAAGAGGACCACAATAAGGATGGATGAGTTATGGTAGAGAGTAGCTAAATATATGTGACTAGAGGAATTGAAGGAGTTCAAGAACAAAGTCAGAGCCAAGAATATGCCCGATGAAAAAACCAGAGAGAGATAACACCCACAAAATGACGTCAAGATCTCCTATACTCAAAACACTAAGATTCATCAAGTACACCCCTTTGAATGTCCCCCATGTCTCAATTCTAGAGGAAGCCATACATCTCTACCTCATTACCACCCCAAGAAAGGCCAAGTTACCTCCCAATGCTGATACTACTTGACAATGTTGGTATAATAAGAACTTCAGTCATAACATTAATGAATGCACTACAGTTAGAGATAAGATAGAGGAATTTATCCAAGCAGGACACTTGTGACGCTTTATATCAAGGGAGGGAAAGATAAATCAAAGGGAGCTTAGGTGGTATGAGGAACGAGGACGTGATTACAGAAGATGTTAAAATAATCGTAATGATTATAGGAGACAAGATTAGCTGGCAGAAGGGAGAAATCAACAACCTGACCCCAAACCCCTTTAAGAGGAACCATCAACTCTAATGCAGGAGATTTCGCTGGAGGAAGGTCCTTGACAACCACTAAAAAGAAGCACCTAAGGACAATGCAATTTGTTAATGCAATATCAACATCCATGAGGAGGTGTATGACACCCATCACCTTCACCGATGTAGATTTTAAAGCCATAGATCCCAAGTAGGATAACATAATGGTGACTAAGGTGAAGAAATAATGTTTCACGGTCGAGAAGGTGTTGGTTGATCAAGGAAGTTCAGTAGACATTGTCTACTAAGACACATTCAAAAAGCTACAAATCCCAGAGGACAAGATGCACCCATACATTGACAAAATCATCGATTTTTAAGGGAAATAGTGGAAACCCGGGGATATATAGACCTATACGCCACATTTCATGGAGGCCAACACACTAGGACAATATCCATAAGGTATCTGGTACTTGATGCAAACACCTCTTACAACATCCTCTAGTGACGTCCTTCCATAAATAACTTGTGAGCTATTATATCAACACCTCATCTTACTATGAAATTTCTATCCTCGATAGGAGACATTATCATAATGCATGTGAATCAGAAGACAATGCAGAAATGCTACATCGCCAGCTTGCAACTTCTTGCACCACGATTCCACCACTCCTCTAACAATATAACGAAATATCATCCTCAAAGTGAGCTCAAAGCAGAAGATCTTAACCTAAGAGTGGAGGATGAAGATTGTGTCAAAATAGTGGGGGACAACAAGTCCCTCCCAGCGATGTCAAGAAAGTCTTTAAAGATTAGAACTACTATCTTTGAACAAGAACAGGAAATGTTGGCTACCGTTTTGAAAGACAATATAAGTCATTCTCCTAGATAACATGTGAACGACCTGGTATACATCCCAGTAGAGTGTGTCACAAGTTATCAACTCTCAAGGAGGCCAGGCTTGTGGCCTACAAGAAATTAGGAGAAGAGAAGAGAGAAGCCACCAAGGTAGAGGTGGAAAAGCTTCTACAGATCGACTTCATTCAGGAAGTACGGTATACAACATGTTTGGAAAACATAATCTTGGTTCGGAAAACTAATAATAAATGGCACATGTGCATAAACTACACCAACCTGAACAAGGCGTGTCCCGAAGACATATACCCCTTACCCAACATAGGCCGCTTAGTAGATATAGTAGTAGGTCAAAACATCCTCATCTTCTTAGATGCTGACTCAGGGTTTAATCAAATACCAATGGATCCTAGAGACAAGCTGAAAACGACTTTCATTATTGACAATGCTAACTTTTATTATGAGGTCATGCCTGTTGGCCTCAAAAACATAGGAGCCACCTAGAAGAGGCTTATGGACTAAAAGTTCAAGGACTTGATACGCAAAACCGTTGAAGTATATGTCGACGACTTGGTCGTCAAATTTGATTCACTCCAATACCATGTTCAAGACCTGATCATGTTTTTCTCTATGTTGTAGTCGCATGGCATGAAGCTTAACCTAGACAAGTGTGTGTTTGGAGCGGATGGTGGAAAATTCCTAGGCTTTATACTGACTAACTAAGGAATTGAAGCCAATCTTGACAAATGTCAAGTAATCATCAAGATGCGAAGCCTAAACAAATTAAAAAGGTGTAGAGACTGGTAGGTAATCTCACAACCCTATCTAGGTTCATGCTAAAACTGGTTGAGAAGATCAAGCCCATTATACGGCTCATGAAGAAGTCATCTTATTTCCAATGGGACTCGGTGTGTGAGAAATGTTTTGAAGACATCACACAGTTTTTAGCCTCCCCACTAGTGTTATGAAGACCAGATGCCACCAGGCCACTAATTATATACTCTACGGTAACAGTGTAAAAGGTTGGGAGCAATAACATGTGTACTTCCTCAACAAGATCTTACAAGACATTGAAATAAGGTATAAAATAGTTGAGAAGGTGGCATTATCAGTCCTCACAACATCGCGACGACTAAGATACTACTTCCAAAGCCATAAAGTCATTGCCAGGATATATCACCTTGTCCATAAAGTTCTAAGAAAGCCATACCTAGGTAGGAGGATGGTGGCATAGGCAGTAGAATTGTCAGAGTTCAAAACTCTTTCATCATTTCTTTTCCTTTTTTCCATTTTTATTATTTTTTGGGTGAGGTACTCACCCATACACTTTATTCGTTACTCCATTCCTAACACAATCCATTAGCTCTTACTTTCTTCCTAAGATAAGGGAGAATATAGTCTTTTTGTTTATAAGGTTTTACAATAGGCTTAGAACTAGAAAAATAGGTTTAAAACTCAAAAGGGCTACCAATGAATCAATATTAGGATGGGCTTATTTGACCAAGTAGCTTGAAATAAGAAATGCATCAATCATATCAAATCATTCATATTTACCAAGTTGCAAAACAAATAATCAATCTAAATATTAGAGTATAACATATCAATCGAAAAAATAATAGGAACGACAGATGGTGGTTCATCCTTTACATTAAAGCTCAAAACTCTTTCAAAAAATATTTAATCAAGAAATTCTCAAATTAACTTAGTTAGCAAATTGTCACAATTGAGATCGCAATGGGACGACGAACTAAAAATAAAATTTGTAAAAAATAAAGATTTTGGAGTCGCCACCATAGTTATTATAGGAAACTATGGAAAACCATAAAAAAAGAGCAAGGTCTGCGAAAAATCAGATTTTGGGTCTGGGAGTCGGTTACACGTGGGGAAGGTATTAGCACCCCACAACGCCCGTCATAAGATAGTACCTTTAATTAAATGTGCAAAATTTATGTGATTTTTTCAAAATATTTAATTTTCCCCAAAAATATTAATAAAAGAATGTACAAAAGAACAACAAAACTATTTTTTTGATTTTTTGGGCCCGACGAGGATTAATCCTCGCTCCTACGTAGCTCCATGTGAATGGAGAATCAAGGTTACGTAGTTCTTTATGAGAAATCTATTTGGAAAATTATATGAAAATGATTTCATTGGTTTTATATTATTTTAAAATTTTAGTATTATTTAAAATTTTTAAAATAATATGAAACAAATGAAAGATCTTTTTATTTAAATTTTAGTATTATTTTAAAATTGGTGTCACGCGAGCGGCCGGATAGACACTTCAAATAAATTCTTTTTTTTTCTAATCTTTTATTTTTTATTTTTTTAATCATTTATAAATTTTTACTATTTTTTTAAAGTTATTTTAGAGTAGTTGTAGATGTCATTGCGACGTGAGCAACCAAATAGATATAAAAGAGTAAACAAAGAAAGTTATATTTTATTTTTAGATCATCTGTATATATTTTTAGAAAAAGAAAGTCTAAATTGGATATCATGCGACGCGAGCGGTCGGGCAAACAATAAAGAAATGGGAACAAATATTTTTTATGATTAAAAGAAGAATGAAAATTGAAAAAAACAATCAAATGCTGAAAGAATTGAGAGTGACGTACCTTAAAAAAATTTCAATATCTCCTCACCTTTTCTCTTTTCTTTTTTGTTTTTCTTCCTTTTCTAATTTGTGTTTGTTTTTCCAATAGAGATAAAGATGAAAGGTGTCTATGTAGGTGGTAATGAGAGGAAGAGAGAGTGTAGAGAATGTTTTCTTCTTCTTTTTTTACCTCCTTCAATATGTTTTTTAAAGAGAGATTAGAAAGGAGGTGTGTATGTGGGAGTGGTGATTGGAAAGAATTTAAGAAGTGTAGAGAATTTTCTTCTTTTTAGTCATGGCAGGGTTGTCTATTTATACTCACACCTTGCAATATCAATGCAATCTCAATCTCAACCTTAATTGTAATTAACAATATAAAGAAGGAATTGGTCATGATAGCAACACATTATAGAGATCAAATCAGAGCACAAAATCAATCAAGATCATTAATATTGATTCTATTTGTTAACAAATCAAAGCACAAAAATCAATCCCAACCCAAAGAGTAATATTGATTCGAATTATATGAAGAGATATTGCTTTTAATTATTAGAATCATATCACTAATTTTTCTATCAGAACAAAGGTTGAAGATATTTTGAGTTGTTGGACTCATGAAAAGGGGTATGATAACAAATTAGGCTCTTCCTTCTTCTTTTTTTCTTTTTTTTTTCATATCTCTTTTTTTCTTTTTTTTTCTAAAGTTGATGTTTCAAAATCTTTTTGAAAAAAATTTTGTTTCACATTTTTTTTTATTTTCCATTAAATAAAAAACCCTTTTTTATTATTTTATTTTATTTTATTTTTTGAAAATAAATTTATTCACCCGGACGAAATTGGGTGTTGACACAAATCATAGAAACAATCCATTCATATCAACAGGACTCCTATTTTTCTAGAGTTATGACTATTAGCACAAATGATTTAATGATTTGATGCTTGACAATTTGATGAAGATATATGAAGCCATTGCATTGTGTAAATCTTTTGAAATAGTGCAAGTCAGGCTCGAGTTGCCTTGACAAACTTCATGTAGCTCAAATTTAAGTGAACCAGTATAAAAACTTTGTGGCCTTTTGTTTTCCTCTATCTCTTCTCTCTTTATTTGTGTTTTAAAGTTTCAAGAAATTTGAATTGTACAATCTTTTAACTATTCTTGAGTGATTTGGCACAACCTGAGGCTTGACACATATTTGTATTGCTTATTTGAACCAATCTTGATAAGTCTTTCAAGTTGTTTTTGAGTTAAGTTGCAATTTCGAACTTCTGCAGAATTCCCAGTATTTCAATCGACTGTTTTGATATTTTGATCTATTGAATTACACTACATTGATAACTGTTTAATGCAATTAGCTTTTTACTCCTGTTTTTAGTCGATTAAAAGTGTGCAGTCCAGTAGCACTTGCATTTTTCTGATTTTGTGGTTGATTTGATTCAATTTATAGGTATTTTAAGTTTTCAAAAGTAATCAAAGTTTTATAAAGCCAATTCAATCCTATTCTTAGCTAATTACCCATTTCAATATTTACAATGACCGTCTCAATCACAGTAAAATATTTTTTTGGATGGATTTCTTATGAGACATATTGTTTAAAACTTTTACCAAGTAGAAAATTAATACTTACACAAATTTCTCAAAATAAATCATTCATTTTTTTAAATGAAAATAAATCAAAAGTTGAAAAAAATAGAAAACAAAAATCTTAACTATGATTTGTCTCCTCCAAACTTATTTAAAAAACTGTCTTTGATGGACCTATTTTTGGGAGGAGACAAAATTTTGTGACTTTTGACTCAATCTGGTCAAATGTTAAAATATACTTTGTCTAATTTAATATAGCACAAGTTATCTTGTACTAATTTATTATTTTTTAAACTTTTATCTTCATAAAAAAAATATTTTAGAAAATTTTATAAAAACTTTTCTACGTATCATAAGAAAAAACATGCATGTATCTTTAATTTTCTATTAACAATATTATCAAATAAATTTGAATCTAACATGTTTTCCTATTGTAACAACCTTTTTTTTTTCTTCGCAGCCAAGTCAACAAAGAACACCATTGAAATTTTATTTTAATTTTTCACATCAACAAACTTTATGTGTGAAGCATGTGGCTCCAACTCAATTTCAGCATCATAAGGTGCATTAGGATGATTAACAAGATGATAAGTCCCTTATCTCTAGAGTTTTTTCTTAGCTAATTGCATTATTTTGAGTAGGTTTAATGTGGTAATTAGGAGATATTAGCTTATAATTAGTTTAGTTAAGTTTTTAGGCTAGTTTTACAAAAGTAGCTTAATTAGGTGTTTTTGACACATTTTTAGTATAATCCTTATAATTATTGTTAGTATGGTCTAGTTTAGCACACATGATAGGTTCATAAATAGGTAGTAGCATATTAATTTAGTCTTAGTTTAGATACATAGGCGTAAGAGTAGAGTTGGTGGTCTAGTTGTAGTGTAGTTTTAAGAGATTTTGAGAAGAGTTTAGTGTGACTAACATCCATCAAGGATAGCATTCAAGTGTCCAGAGAAAGTCATGGGAGAATCTAAATCAACCAAAATTGAGTGAAAATTTGTAGAGTTGACTTTTTGCTAGAAGATTTAACTTTTTTATTTTCAATTCCAAATGACATGGCACTTATAGGGGAAGTTTTAGAACACTAAATCACATTTTTGCTAACCTTGAAAGGGCTGAAAAGTGGTCAAAAGATGCATGGAAATCCTAAATCTAATTTTCACATGTTTAGTTCAGTTAGGTGGTTTTAATTTGTAGTTAGCTTCAGTTACTAATCCTAACCTGTTACTTTGGTTTTGAATGCAAGGAGGAGTGTGTGCTAAGGTACTGGAATTGGTCCTAGCTTTAAACAGGTTGATGAGTTGGATGAACCATGATCAAGAGGGCAAAGGAGTGTAAAACAAGCTAACCATGTGGAGGACGAATTGAGAAGTGAAATTAGAAGTTGTAGCACGTTTAGGAGCTTGAAGAAGCATAAGACACAAGGCATGAGACCTTTTCTAGTCCTTGAAAGGTGCTGGAAGAAAGGTCATCTGGGTTACAAGTTAGAATTACAAGTAGGTAGCAAGTAACTAGTTAGTTTTGTTATTTAGTTTTAGTTTGATGACTTGTAATAGGCAATATGAATTCGGCAAACTGATTTACACAACACATAATTCACACATTCACCCAACCATCATGCCTCACACCACACCACGAACCATTCACACTCTCACTCTCTCTACGTGAGAACCAACCATATATCACCATAGATACACTTTTCTTTCATCTTCTGCTGCATTCACTATTTTTGTACATTTTCTTGGATTGATTCGTGAAAGAAAAATTGCATAGTACGAGTTGAACCACAAATCTCTCCTATTGTTGTCTTTTGTAAGATTTTCTTCCATTAGTATTGCTTGAATCATGTTTCCATTGAATCATCTGTGTGCTGAGTATCTTATCCTATTTTCATCCTGTTTGTGTTTCTGCACTTTCTTTGATTGACTTAAAGTTGTGACTGCACAGTAAGCACTAGTTTAAGATCTTTTCTCGTTTGTGCTATTGTTATCTATTTTTTAGTTTCTCTTTTGTCATAACTGAGTTCACATTGAGTTTTGAGTGGTTGAGACGAAAGATTCACTAGATACTTGATTTCATTAGTGAAATCAATGAATTGAAGTAGATGCAAAGTCATCTGACTTCCCTCAAATGTATTTTGAGAAGGATAGAGTGCTTAATCAACCAAAACTCCTTCATGTTACTTAGTTATGCAGAACCATGCGTGACTATATTGTTTCATCAAATTTTCAACTCAATTTCTGTTATCTAATGTGTTTAATGTTTTTTGCTTGTTTTTATTTATTCTGTATTTTATTTTCTTCTTTTATCTCTATGTGACTTCTTTTGTCTCTCCTTACTTTCTCCCCTTCTAAGAGTCACTTTTTTTGGGGGTTTTACCATATTACATTCCTTAAATTTCATGTTGTTCGTGTGTATCAATTTTTTCATCCTCATTTCTAGTTAGTATGTTTTTTCTTTCTATTTGTGTTGCTGTTATTTTTATTTTATTTAGGATTTGTATTTGAATTATAGATGCATTTCTTTTGTCCAGTTTTGTTTTTCGGTCCTTTTCGATTTACAGGTTTCGAGAGTTTTTTTTTCATATATCTTGCCCACTTACTATCTAGTTGAGACGAAAAATAGTTTTTTGAATTATTTTTATTAATGATTAATATTAAAATAAACTCTATAGGTTTGTGAAAAAGTTAAGACTTGAGAAAGAGAAAAAAAGGCTTGAGACTTCAAGATACTACAAGTCCACTATCAAGTTTGCTTTCTAAACAACCAAAACCAAGTTTTATTGTTTTAATTCATTTGTTTTAAATACTTGTCTTTAGTAGTGTTTTATATATTATAATTTTTTATTTCCTATAAAAATATATAAATATGTCAACTAGAAAATTTGAATCAAGCTATTCAAAAATCCAAAAGAAGAGAAGAATTGAGGCATTAATTGCATTACAAAATGGAGCTATGAATAAATTTATAAAAATAGAAAAGAAAAGTGAATTACAACATACATGGTGCACTTTGAATGAACAAGATAATAAGAATATAGATATTGTTGAAAGAAACAATAGAGAAAGAGAAGCAGTTAGTGATGAGGACAATTATGATTCTCAAACCCATGATAATGAGGAAGAGATTGAGAGACTAGATAATGATTCTACTCATCTCAAAAATATATATGATCCAAGCCAATGGAAGAATATTGATACAAATTTGAGAGATTTATTGGAAGAAAAATGTCCTATTAAAATCACTAATATAGATTTTCCTAAGGACATACATTCTAGACACTTTTCTTCATCAAATTATATTCAAACATTTCCTAATGGAGAGAAATACGAAAGAAGATGGCTAATTTATTCTAGAGATTTAGATAGAGTCTTTTGTTTTTACTGTAAATTGTTTAATGTTGTTTCTCATACAAGTAAACTAGCTAATGAAGGTAGTAATGATTGGAGAAATATTAGTAATAAGTTGAAGAGACATGAAATATCAAATGAGCATATTACTAAAATGAATGAATGGATTGATTTGGAAATGAGATTGGAAAAAAAAATAAAACAATAGACAAATATGTTCAAGAATAAATAAATAGAGATAGAGAACATTAGAGAAATCTGTTGTTAAGAATTATTGCAGTTGTTAAAACTCTTGGTAAAAATAACTCAGCCTTTGGTGGAAATAATGAAAAGATTTATTAAGAAGATAATGGAAATTGTTTTAAGTCTAATTGAAATGATTGCAGAATTTGACCCAATTATGCAAGAACATATTCGTCGAATTAAAGATGATGAAATTCACAATCATTACCTTGGGCATAATATACAAAATAAGTTGATAAATTTGTTTGCAAGTGAAATCAAAACAAAAATTATAAAAAAAAAAAATTAGGGATGCAAAATATTATTCAATCATACTCTATTCCTAACACAATCAATTAGCTCTTACTTTCTTCCTAAGATAAGGGAGAATATGGTCTTTTTGTTTATAAGGTTTTACAATAGGCTTAGAACTAGAAAAATAGGTTTAAAACTCCAAAGGGCTATCAATGAATCAATATTAGGATGGGCTTATTTGACCAAGTAGCTTGAAATAAGAAATGCATCAATCATATCAAATCATTCATATTTACCAAGTTGCAAAAGAAATAATCAATCTAAATATTAGAGTATAACATATCACTCGAAAAAATAATAGGAACGGCAGATGGTGGTCCATCCTTTACATTAAAGTTCAAAACTCACAAGGTCAAAACTATTTCAAAAAATATTTAATCAAGAAATTCTCAAATTAACTTAGTTAGCAAATTGTTGCAACTGAGATCGCAACGGGACGATGAACCAAAAATAAAATTTGTAAAAAACAGAGATTTTGGAGTCGCCACCATAGTTACTATAGGAAACTATGGAAAACCATAAAAAAAGAGCAAGGTCTGCGAAAAACCAGATTTTGGGTCCGGGAGTCAGTTACATGTGGGGAAGGTATTAGCACACCACAACGCTCGTCATAAGACAATACCTTTAATTAAATGTGCAAAATTCATGTGATTTTTTCAAAATATTTAATTTTCCCCAAAAATATTAATAAAAGAATGTACAAAAAAACAACAAAACTATTTTTTTGATTTTTTGGGCTCGACGAGGATTAATCCTCACTCCTACGTATCTCCATGTGAATGGAGAATCAAGGTTACGTAGTTCTTTATGAAAAATCTATTTGGAAAATTATTTGAAAATGATTTCATTTGTTTTATAATTTTGAAGATCTTTTTATTTAAATTTTAGTATTATTTTAAAATTGGTGTCACGCGATGCGAGCGGCCGGATAGACACTTCAATTAAATTCTTGTCCAAAAGCTACATCTTTTTTTGGTGTGTTACAACGTATATATACTTTATTTTCTTCTTCTACAAAAAGGTGGAAAATTTTACAAGACCATATACATAATTTAACTCTTAAATAATTGTCACAAACACGTTGGGAAAGTCATATTGAAAGTGTGAAGGCTGTAAGATTTCAAAGTTCACAAATAAGAGATGTTTTATTTGAATTAGCTGAAATTAGTGATGATCCTAAAATAAAAAGTGAAGTTGATTGTTTAACAACTTATGAACTAGAAAACTTTGAGTTTTTGTTAGGCATGAATATTTGGTATGGCATTTTATTTGCAATTAACTTTGTTAGTAAGAATTTACAATCAAAAGATATGTGCATTGCTTTCATTTTTTGAAAAGTACAGAGAAAATGAATTTGAAAATGCATTGACTTCTTCCAAGGAAATTGCTTTTGAAATGAATATAGAACCTAAGTTTCGTGAAAAGCATATAAGGCGCAAAAAGAAACAATTTGATGAAAATGTTGATAATGAAATTGTAAAATCTTTTCAAGAATCATTTAGAATTGATTACTTTTTGTATATTGTAGATAAAGCAATTACCACACTTCAAAGTAGATTTGAACAATTTAAAATATATGAAGATATGTTTGGTTTTTTATTTAGTGTTAAAAAATTAAAGTCACTAGATTACACATTTTTGAAAGAAAAATGTTTAAACTTTGAAAAATCTTTAAAACATGATAATTTGTTAGATATTGGTGGATTTGATTTATTTTCAGAATTAGATATCTTAAGGGAAATTATAGGTGTGGAAAATGATAAATCAATTGATATTCTTAATTATATAAAAAGAATAGATTCTTTTCCAAATGCATATATAGCATATAAAATAATGTTAACAATTCCAGTGTCACTTGTTTTGGCTTAAAGGAGTTTCTCAAAGTTAAATATAATAAAAACTTATTTAAGATCAACAATGTCCCAAGAAAGATTAAACGGATTAGCCCTATTATCTATTGAAAAAAATGTTAAATGAAATTAATTATGACAATTTAATAAATAATTTTACATAAAAAAAGTTTAAAAAATAAATTTTAAATAAAAGACTTCATTTTTTAAGTTTATTTTACGCCTTCCAATCTCTTGAACCGCACCTTTTATATATATATATATATATATATATATATATATGTATATGGCATAACATATTTTTTTAAGTAATTTGAAACATAATAATTTAACCTTCAAATTAAAAAAAATAAAAAATATTAAATTTATTTTGAAATAGATGAAAGAAATAGTAGGAAATAAAAGTATTTAACCAATAATATGAAAGAGGTTTGAGAATAAGCAAGAGTGGAAGGTAGATGCAAAATGATTAATGAGATTAGTTATCCAAATGGACAACCATGAAACGTTAGAGTAGAGTGCATGAATGTGGTGAATGATCACATCAGTCCGAATGTGTGGACCCAAAATTCTTGGAATCAAGCCGCAAGACAAGCACGTATGTTACTGCCACCAACGGACCATACAACCACTAATTCTAATCAGAGCAAACCCAGGATTCAATCCAACGACAGAATCAAACGATTTTTGGTCTCTTGTGGACCCTTTCAATCAACTAACCAAATCAAACACAAACATAATGGTTAAGACATCAACAAATAAAAGTCATCCCGAACTATCCCAATAAATTTCAAGTAAATTTGGATATACACTTAAATTAATCGTAAAATTGAATTTTTTTTTTGAGTTACAAATTTTTTTTACATTTTATTTTTAGAGTTAAATTAGAATTAGTTTATTATTAAAATTTAATCTAATTAAATCTGTTAATCTAAAAATATATGAATCTAATCTTTTTAATCAAATTTTACTAAATATATTTAATGATTCAAATATATTTTAAGATAATATTTGAGTTGATTATATTAGTATACATTTTTAATCAATGTTAACTAAGAAACATGTTTTAAATATTAAATAAATTTAATAAAATTTGTTTAAAAAGATTACATTCACATATTTCTAAAAATAAAAACTAAATTAATCCAAAATTTTAAAAAAATAATTTTAGTTTTCACTGAAAATTAAAAATTAAAAAATATATTTAATCTTTATGAGTAGAATAAACGTGTAATGTTATCAACCTCAACGTTATTAAAGTGTTCATAATATATATGTTTCACGTTATAAACTGTTTTACGAGGTTGTTTGGCAAAGACATTCCTAAATTTATTCATATTTTATAAAATTGGTACAAAGTTTATAAGTAATTTTACATTTATAAACATATAAATATATTTTAAATTTTAAATTTTATTTTTAAGTTAATTCTTTTATTAAAGTTAATAGTAAATTATATTTAATTATAATTTATTACAAAAATAATTATCAAAATGTAAATTGTTTAAGATTTAATGTATTTATTTTATTTATTTAAAATTAAAATAAAATATTTTTAGAAAAAAAATCCAATATAATCTTGTCCAATCTAATAAATTAAATAGTAATATACAAAAATTAAAATATTAAATTTAAATTATTCTGTATTAATAGGGTTGGAATATTCATGCCTAGGTTGAGTTGCCCTGACTAGTTTTTATATTCTGGTTGATGTGATTGGCCGAGGAGACATGTCTAGTTTCTCCAACAATTTCTCATCAATAATACTAAAAAATGTTAAATATTTTTTTAACCTACTAATAGGGATGACAATGAGGTGGGGTGGGGACGGGTTTTGCTATCCCATACTCATCCCCATAGAAAAAAATTATCCTCATCCTCGTACCGAAACTCAACAGGTATCAAACTTTTATCTCATCCCCATCCCTACCGAGTAACGGGTATAATCTCGTACCCATACCCGTACCTGTTTCCTTCCTACTTCAATATAAATTTTAATTATTTATAAAATAATAAAAAATTACAGCAAAGGAAACATAATATTATTATATTCATTAGGAGGATGATTGTTTCTTCGATATCAAATATTTGAAATAAATTATAATTGTTTACATTTTAGATTAGAATACCAAATAAAATTTCATGAGAACCAAAACATTTATTAAATTTACAAACTGCAAACATGAATGAAACCTAGTTGATAAAATTTAAAAATATTTTAAAAAAAATTTAATGGAAAACAAATATTCAAATTAAAATATTTTTTAAATGTTTGTTTACTTCAATTTTTTAAATTCTAATGAATCTCTTTTTTTTTATACACTAATAAAAATGATAATACATCACTTAATCAAAATGATGCAAATAACAAATAATAAACATAATAATAAAATTTTGACATAGATATTGTATCTTTTGAACTCCAATATATGTTGGATGGTGATAAAAAAATATTCATGGCAATTACATAGAATTTTGATATTGTAGTAAATAAAAGTTATTTATACAATTATAGTGTAAAAATTACAGTATGATTGATATAATGAGTTAGAAAATAAAAACTAATTAGATAAAATGTACTGAAATAGTATTCTACATGATGAAAATAAACATTAAATAAATATATTAAAAAAATTAACAAATGTGTGTCTTAGAAACAATTTGACAAACTATTGAAAGAAATCGCACAAAGAAAAACAAATGTATAATTAAGGGTATGACAAGATGAAAAATACCTTAGACATCTAAGAACACTTTTCAAATATCAATATATATACTCAATGGTTGAGAAATAATTGTTTTAGCGAAACAAAAGAGTTATTCAAATGAAACAAAAATTAATAAAATTAAGTAATTTTTTTATATTACCTAGTAAATAAAGTGAGTGAGAATAAAGAGGGGAGTTGGAAAAGAGTAACTTTTTTTGGAGTTGGAAAAGAGGGGAGAATAAAGTGAGTGAGGGAGAGGAATAGGCATTATGATACAGAAAATCCACTTGCACTGAAAATTGAGTATGAGAGAATGAATTGGAGCGCCAATTGGACTGGGAACTAGTAGGAGCCAAAGAAGGGGAACGCGTTGGTATCAAGAAAGGACTAAGGTTGCAACATGAGCAAGGAATCCAAGTTAGAGGAGCTGCCTTTTGTGTTTAATTTTAAATATATGATTCTGTGATGTATGGAATCCGTGTGTACCTATGAAGTCTACCAAATTTTTGGACTGTGCATGTTTCTAGAATTTTTTCAGAAATGCTTGACGACTTTGAAGACCCGTCATGCGACACATGTGTTCTGAACCCAATTTTCTAGGTTTTGCTATGAACTACCTGGTGGTTGTGTTCTATCTATTAGGCGATGTAAACTGAATTACCTAGTTTTGTGATTCTTTATGATTTTCGTGATGTTTAGGAGGCCTGAATTGAATCCATATGTGTGATCGTGTGAATGGTAATGTGATTGAATGTATGGGAGTGTATTAGTTGATGATAATTGTATGAAAAATAGAATAATTGGGATGAGGGTTCATGATTGGGATTAAGGATGAGTGAATGTGATTTCAAATTGTGGCTGGTGAGTAATTTTATGAAATTGATTGCAAATTGAGTGAGTATGAACTCTATAATTATGATTGAGCACAAATTGGTGGACGTTGTAAGACCCGAGGAATTTAAATAATTAATTAAATAATTATTTAATAAATGCGGGTAATGGAAATCTTTATGACATTAATTATTAGTCTTTATGATGTGGAAAAGTAGTAGCTCAAGTGGATGAGAGTACTTGGTTGTTATGAAAGGACTTGGGTTTAAGTCCTATGTATGCCAATTGTGTGTTAATTTAATTGCTTGTTGTTTTAGTAATATATTTTATCTTGGTGCGTGATATTAAATTCCTAAAGGTGTAGGAATTGGTTGTGCATTGACTTGACATTGTATGGTTGTGTTGAACCTTGGCCTACGTAAATTAAACTTTCTTTTTGCGCTGAGAAACCCTAGGTGCAAGAAGGGGCAACCAAGGGAGCTGGAAAACAACCATAATGGACTGAGACTGTATTTTTGTGAGTGCTGGAAAGAGAGGTTTTCAAAGCTATCATACATGTTTTTGGAAGAGTGAGAGCTGAATTTTTGGAGTAGCAAAGGAAGGTTCTTTGGCATTATAAAGCAAAGATTAGAAGATCATTTGGAGCAAGGATTACAGGGTAAGGAAAACTATTCTTGCATGTTTTTTTCATGTTTGATAGATTGTATTCTGCTAGGATCAAATGCATGAAATTCCCTTATGTTTTACGCTATTTTTCGTATGTTTCTAGGTTTCTGCCCAAAAACTGCCTGGCGGTCATGAGTGTGTCGCTAGGCGAATCATCTGTTTCTGCCCAATTTCTGAGTTCTGCTATGAATCGCCTGACGACGATAAACTACCGCTAAGCAATGTGACGCTGGATGTGACTGTTTTGTGTTGTTTGATGGAGGAGGCCTTGCGACTTTTGGAATTTTATGGTTGGATATTGTGTGTGATGATGAATGCTATTAATTGAATGAAATTAGGTTGTATAATAAATCGTTTGGGCAAGGGCAAGTGGGCGATCATGGGATTATGAGAAGGGATGAAAGTGGACAACCAGGAAATTTATTCCAACGTCTAATTATTATTAAATCTTAGCATTCCTTATGCTTTTTTATTTCTGGGATTGCGTACGAATTCGTCCTAGTGTAGGGCGAGAAGGAGTTGCGGAAGAGTAAAGGATATTTGCACAACGAAAAAAGTGGGAAATTTCACAGAATCTGATACGCCGCCTGGAGGCGCATGATATGCCGCCAAGCGGTAGCTAAAATTTTCCAGCTTTGTAGTTTGACAGTTCTGGAAATCGCAATTTGGGGATTGGTCCATGATATGAAATTTGGAGGGACGAGAAGATTGTGCTTAAGTCTTAATAAATCGGAATGCAAAAATGAAAAGTGTATGAAGATATGGTCATAGTAGGGGTATGTGAGAGTCAATATGGATATGGAATTTAAAACAAAATGAAGGATAATGGTAATTGGGATTATAGGAACTGGAAAGATATGATTTCAGCGGGTTATAAACTTAGAGATGTTGGATAATTTTAATATGGCAGGTTAAGGAATTCACCATAAATTGTGTAACTTAATTGGAAGGTAATTGAGTGAAAAGTTTTGGTATCATTGTAGTGCAATAGAAGTAAGTTGTCTGGTTGTAAGGTACTTGGTGGTCTTTTTCCTAAGCTTGATTGGGTTATTATACAATGATAGAGTACTTGGTAAACTCATAGGCCTTGAATAGAAGAATTGACAATTGTGAATTTTAGGTACTTGAACCATATGTGCGTGGCAGGTTACCAAGAATTCGACTTGAGGATTGAGAGTATGGTAATACCTTAAGAGGTATGTTGAGAGTATAGGAAAATCTGTTTCGGTGCTAAAAACTAGTAGAATCTCACTACTGGTGTAGTGCCTGGCAGTCTACGAATGTCCGCCAAGTGATAGGACCAATAGAGGTGTGCCTGCAACGCGTAGCGCTTGGTGGCATGGTGTGATCTGCCAGGCAATAGACCCTAAGACAGTGGCTCTGGATGCATCTTGGCGCCTGGCGACGAGTGTGTTCCGCTAGGCGATCTGCGCAGGATTTTCGCTTGGCGGCGCTTAGGTAGCTCTAGGCGATAGCTCACAGCCAGGAACACTTTCTTGCTTTTGTTTTCATACTACGGTGTAAAACTTGGATAAGGAGATGTTTTGCCATGAACAGGTAGGTTCATGGATGGTGGTGAACATGTGATGATATGAGCGGGGAGGTTCAAATCCTGATACTCTCGTGTGGGGATACGAGCGGGGAGGTTCGTATGTTCCGTGCTCACACTTGAGAGATGCTGCGAGCGGAGAGGTTCAGAGATGGTGGATCACGTGTATTGGACTACGGGCGGGGAGGTCCGTAGAGTTGAACTACGAGCAGGGAGGTTCGTAGAGGCAGGACCACGAGTGGGGAGGTTCGTGTGAGCATCACATATCCCAAGTCCATGGTCAATTATTTGTGTGAATTGAAGGTTGAAAAGCCTTGGGGTATTAAGGTCTTGGCCAAGAACTAAGTTGAATAAAATAGTTGGATGTATTTTGATTTTATTAACTTATTAGTTAATCATTTATGAGCTCATCCTTTTTGTTTGTGTTTGACGATGATCATGTGACTTGTTACACGGGAGCAGACAATATTCCAAGTGATGTTGTTGATGCATAGCGATGGAGAAAGGGATAGCATGGGACTTTTGGTTAGAGATTCTGTTTATGTTTTGTTTTCATGTAGCCGATGGTTTGGAAATTGTAATTCATTTATGAACTGGTTTATTTAATTTTAAGCGCAATGAATATTTTTCAAAGTTTCCCGCATTTAGGAATAATAAAATTATGATGCTTGACCTTCAATTATTATTTATTTATTTTAATTAAGTGATTTCCAGTAGGAATGTTACAAACATTGCATCACTAGAATGAATATTGGGAAATTAGGGTTCACATCGGTGCAGGAAAAATTTGGAATTTGCCTAGGATTGTATGCACCGCGTGGTGGTACTTGAATTGTCGCTAGGCGACTGACCATTGCAGATGTGCAATCTAACTTTGTTCTACATTGGGTGTGTTGGGGTTTTATCTGGACTTCTTAGAGGATAATGATATAAATTGGACAAGGGGTAATGGTAAGGGAAAATGCATGAAAGATGACTTCATATTGGTACTAAACTGGATTTATCATGAGTTATTAGAGTGTAATAGGAGTTGTTTGCTTGGACAGTGGCAATGTATAGTTTTTATTTTGGGAACTTCCCTTATGTAAAATTGTACTTTTGGTCATAACACTACTGGTATGGCTCCTAGCGGCGCGGGGCAAGCCGCCAAGCGATAACGGCCAACACAGTGGCCATTAGAACGCTTGGTGCCTAGGAAGGTTTCGTCAGGCGATAACTGTCAAACAGGGACTTTTGAAGTGCATGGTGCCTAGCAGCATGTGGTGCTGCCAGGCGATCTAGAGTGACATTTCGCTTGGAGACGTTAGAGTTGCGTCAGGCGATACAACATGCAGGGATGGTTTGTGTTGGAAGATTTTTACACAACTTTGGATGAAGGCCTTGAGGAGATGACTTGCTAGGGCCCATTTACGAGTTGTAGCTTGTGATGGGGAGTTAAACACGTGGACATTCTAGGTTGTAGCCTAATGGTAATTGGAATCCCGGTGTGAGCATGTGAGTTATGGCTCATACGGATTGGTTTCACTTGATTTCCCTTCACGAATTGGAGTTAGTGAGGTTGGTAGTCTTGTGATAAATACAGATTGTGATTCATATTGGGGAGCTCCACTCGGTGTTACGGATTGTAGTTCGTAACAAGATAATTCTCGCGTGTGATCTACAGGTGGTGGCCGGTTGATGGTGGAACCACAAGTTGGAACTTGTGGCAGCAATGGTCATCTTAAGGATATCATCAGAGTGTGTAGAATCGGGATGCGCACGAGGGTGGTGTGTGATTGCTTGTGTTTGAGGATGGTAGTCCTTAGAAGGGTCGTTGGTTTAACTTAATAACCGGGATTTGGGTTAAATTGTATTGTTATATATTTCTATTATTTTGAGCTCACCTTATCTGTTTGTGTTTTGTGATGATCGTGTAACTTGATACACATGAACAAATGGTGTTGCAGGTGAGGACGTGGGTGCTTAGCGCCAAAGAGAGGGCTAGTGGGGATTTAACTAAAGACTTTTTTCTTTGTATTGTCCTTTTAGTATTTCCCAACTTAATTTGTAATGGTTTTGGAACATGATTTTGCTAATAATGTAAGCACATGACATTACTCATTTTGACACAATAAATAAAGTTTTAAATTTATAGGAAGGATGTTACACCCAAACATCCTACACTAAGAAAAATGAGTCCTCTCAGCACAATATTTAGATTTCTCTCAGCAAATGGAAGGAAAGATCGTCAAATCGGCATTTGCCTAGAAGTCAGGAGAGAGTCTTCTAAAGCCAACACTCAACCCAGGGATGAAATGAATATAGTTGCATAAGAGCTCAAATAGTGTGTAGTCGCATATGAGAGACAATCCTGAATCTTGTGTAATCCCAGTCAGAGCGAAAAACACCTCCAACCCAAGAGGGATCTAGGGTATGTACCCTACAAGTGCCCTTTTGCACAACTCCTCAAGCTGAGCTCGACGACAATAAGTATGACAGAACATCAGATGTAGAAAGTACATACCAGGCTTATATTACATAAGTTAACATAATATCCAGAGACACTTGTGTTCATTGTTGGGTCTTCAATACCGCCTTCAAGGGGAAAGCCTAGGAATGGTACTACGAGTTACGACCTCAGTCCATAAATGCATTTAGCACCTTGTTGTGATGTTCGTTGCTCGGTTTGTAGATTGAAAGTTGGTGCTAGCCTCATCCATCTGTCTTAAACACGTCGTCCAAAGTGATAATCAACCCTTGCCATAATTTTTTATTAGGTTCAAGAATACGACTAACGAGGTTTCCGATCTTCAACCATGATGCATTATGTCCAAGCCCATTCCTGGACTCCATTATCAACGAACTACCTTAGAACACGGAAAAGCTCAAGATATGAATAGCCTCACACATATCCATAGAAGAAAATCACAACAAAATATCATGAACCTCAAAAGGACCTCTCAAGTCAAAGAGGGTCATCCTTCCGATAACCAAACTTTTAAGAATCGGTGTACAAAAATTAAATGTTCTTATGTATATTAATTTTTCTACAAAGTTCATAAAAATAAATATACAAGTTTGAAAAACTAAACTTTTAAACACTAAAATGAATTTTAAAAATTGTTAATAACAAAAATACATGAAAATAGGTAAATGTGTCGCTAATATTATTTTAATATCTAAAAATAGCATAATTATTAAAAAAAATCTCCAAGTAAAATAATTTACATAAAAAAAATTGAATCTAGCAAATTGCGAATATCAGTTTCTTGAGCGAGTTCCATTCCAAGCAATAAGTCTCATTGGCAAGGGCGGAGGGGGTGTTAAGCTCAATAAAAAAGTTAGCCAACACCTACGCTTTAATAGGCCCACATGGTTTATAGAGATGTATTATGCCGGTTTGACCGATCACTTCATCATTCTCCCTACAAGATTTGGCTTTTGAAGTATCTACGTAATAGGGAGGTTTATAATACTACAATGATATTATATTATATATATATATATATATATATATATATATATATATATATATATATATATTCTGGTCAAAAAAAGTGTTAGATAATTCTTAAACGAAAATAAAAAGAAAGAAATATTTTTAACCTTAGCTTAAAACTTGCTTAGGTCAAAAACAATTTGTCCCTTGACCATGAGAGTAACATTCTTATTTATAGTAGATGAATCAGTTACAAATATTACAGATATACATAATAATCTTAAAGATAATCATCAATATCTTCCTAAATCTCAACCAACCTCAATAATAACTGATGTAATATAATAATTACATAATATTCGTTAGCATTCTTTCCTTAATCTTAGCTTCCTACAAGAAGATTGATTTGTTATCCTTACTGACATCGACTATATGGCAATACAACTCTACACCTCTACTCATCCTTGCTCAAGCGTCAGCTTGTTGGCGATGCCACTTCATATCTCTGTTCTTTGTTGATCATCACCCTATCATCGGTAATATATCGATGCATTGTTTTTGGACAGGTACAATATATGTAACATCCCATTTAAATATTAACCTTAATTAAATGCAACATCACACATAATAATATAAAGAACAAAGTCATGGAATATAAACACTACTCCTTACAGTTACCCAAGAATGTTTAGAAGGAAAACTTGGGCACACCACGATGCCAATAACAAGACAGAGGAAAAGTCTAACAGTAATAAAGTAAATGCCCCAAGGGTAAGGAAATACATGGGTTATAGCCCTAAAGAAAATTCAGAAAATGTGGGGCCGACCTAAGATAAGCTATGCAGCGGAATCTCCACACTACAACAAAAATGACTTTAGGCAACACTAAATTTGTCCACGACTATAAAAGCGTTGCCTAATCATAGTATAGGCAACAATTTTACACGCATGACTTAAAGTATTCCAATGGCAACACTTTACAAAATGTGGATACTTTACGCCACATTTATTTCCTTGTTGGCTTTAGATGTGTGGGCTATACCATAAAATCGTTGTTGTAATAAATTTTAAAAAATAACTTTAATAACTTCGGAAATATAAATTTTAGCGCCTAAGTATCAATGTGTTAGTGAAATCGGTATCTAGGGAAAAATGAAAAGCCTGTAATTCTTCCCTCCATGTTGTTAATTCTTAGTTCTCACTCACTCACTCAATGTCCAAATTAAAACCTATTTCTGTAAGGGCTCCCTCTTCTCGACTCCATCACCTCATGCGAAACCCGCTTCGTCTTCTCGACTCCATCACCACCTACGAAACCCGCTCCGTCTTCTCGACCCATCACCACCTGCGAAACCCACTCTGTCTTCTCAACTCCATCACCATCTGTGAAACCCTTCACACCGTCACTACCAAAAAAACGAAACCGACGGTCAGAATCCGTCGGTAATATGCATAATCCGTCGGTAATAACGTTTTACCGACGAACTTCCGACGGCAACAAATCCGCCAGTAAACCGCGTGTCGGTAATCATTTATCGACGGATTGTTCAAGTTCGCCGGTAATTACCGATGAATTGTTCAAGTCTGCCGGTAATTACCGACGGAAACATCCGTCGCTCTGACTGCCGGTTATTACCGACAGATTATGCCGTCGAAAATGTGGAGAAGACATCACAAAACAAAATTTTGAGGGAAATTCAAATCTACCTACAGAAAACACAAAAATCAACTAGAAATTGGTCAAAATGAGCTTAAGACTATCCAATCAGCAAAGGAAATGTTGAGGAATGATGCAAAAACAATGTATTCAGTATATGAAAGATGAAAACTAAGCTAAAAGTGAGCAATATCAAGGAAAACGAAAACTGAGGTGGAGACTAACTTGTATGGCTAGTTTATGAATCTCTAGTCTAGTTAAATACCTAACTTCAT
>Ga0099822_1000408_pt1 | contig 38497 bp, 12 predicted proteins | sample CowpeawhiteBW_FD_76839 | JGI IMG/M metagenome (GOLD analysis project Ga0099822, IMG submission 76839) | Root nodule microbial communities of legume samples collected from California USA - Cow pea white BW | ecosystem: Host-associated > Plants > Roots > Nodule | place: USA: California | collected... | reverse complement strand
TATTTTTTTTTTTTATATAAATATATATATATATATATATATATATATATATATATATATATATTGGATGTGAAACTAGATATTAATTAATTAATTAATGATGTGATAGTATATGAAAAAATAGACGTAACAAATAAGAAATTTTGATAGGATAAACTCTAATCGACCGGTTATGATATTATTATATTAAAAAGTAAATTTTATTAAACTTAATTTAACATCATAAAATTAGCTTGTAAGATGAGATTTATAATCATTTATTTACTATAAATCAGTCTTAACCCTAATAAAAAACAATGGTTCAAAATTTAAACACTTTTCTTTTTTGATGAAAACATTATAATTGACATGTCCATTATTATGATAAGGGGTGAATGTTTTAGAAACTTGACCTCCATTGAAGTGGTGGAATGAGATATAAGAAAAAAAAAAGTGTGATAAAACATGATTTTTTTAATGGTAACTGTGTTAAAAAGCAATGAAAAGTAAATAGAGAAGAAGAATGAATTCTGGAATGAGTGGACAAGCATAAAAATTAGTTTTGACAGAACCAATTGGAATTTACTAAGATTATTATATATATGATTCGGAAAGGCAAAGTTTGCATTATAAATAGAATTGTTATTAGGGGCCCGAGGAAAGAAATGATCTTTTTTTTTTTTTTTTTCACCAACTATTACTACTACCATTATTTGGCCGCCCCCTTTGTCCACTATGTCACATTCTCGCACTCTCAAGTAACTTTGCAGTGTTTCTTTCAACCATGATTGATTCATTTTTTTTTTCCCCTTTTTTCTTTTACTAACTTTTGGTTGTTTTGTTTTTGTTTGTTTCTTCTCTCTGCGGCATTAAAGATGCAGACCAAGACTCTTGAATCAATATAATTATGATTAGACCAATTAGTGGCCCAATTGAAAATGATGCTCTCAATCTTGATGGTGCATGAGTCTCAAACAGGTCAACAATACCTTTTTAAAGACACCATAATACTATGCAAAATCTACCCTTTAAACAAACTGCCTCACCTCTCAACACCTATCCACCACTCATCACACTTAATTAATCTCAATCACTCGCCAACTATAACTAATCTATTAGTTATACTGCATGAGTGATTGATATCAAATTATGATATACGGACGAGTGATAAGATGATTTAGTGGTTAGATGAAAAGAAAGGAAGGAAAAGGTCGCGAGTTTGACCTTTCCTACTAACAATTTGGAGAAATAAAGTTGGTTTGGTGGATTTAGAAGAGAGGGTGAGAAAGACTCTCGGTTCAACTCTCCCACTAACAAAAATCTAACAACTAACATTTATCGATAAAAAAAACGACAAACGAAACAATTTTTGCCTAATGCGATTAATTATGTGAAGCTTAAATATGCTTAAAGACTCTTTAACATATGATATCAAAATGTATATGTTAGAAGTGAGTTTTAAGCCTAACTCAACCTCACAAAATCGATTTGTAAGGTGAGGATTGCATCCACTTATAGATTGTGAATTGACCTTATTTCTAATCGATATGAGACTTCCAACAATATCTTAATAAAAATTTGTATGTTTATCATGTCTTTCATTATAATTATCTGGATTTAGTTACGAAACATTTCATAACAATTTGATAGTTAATCCGTCACACAACTTGTTAACAAAAAATTAGCTACGTAATAGTTAAAAGGGAAATTATAACTAATATGTAACTTTTTTTAGTGTTATAAAAGACTTAGAATGAGTTTGATGGTATATTTTTATGGTTTATTTTATAAATAGGTTTTGTTAAGTTGAATTAGATTTGAAATTATTTTCTTAATATGATATCATGATCTTTTTAGTAAGTTTATTAGGTTTAGTAGAAATATATTATTAAAAATTATGTAAGGTGGAGAAGTATTATGATGCATGTTATTGGCAGAAGCTGAAAAGAGGTTTAAAGAATGGAGAAGAAGGTTTATTTAGGGTTTGAAAACTGAGAAGTGTAACTTTCCTCTTTCTGTGTGTTGCAAAATCCTTCTTCCCGATTTAGTGTATATCATGATTGAATTATAGACCATTTTGAAGGTCGGTTTGGGCTGGCCCAACAAGATAAATTATTTAAGTAGCCATCATTCTTCATGTCTTTTGTTCTCATCAAACTAATAGTCATAGCCATTCAACTTGGTTTAATTTTTTATTAAAAAACATATAAATCAAATGCAGTAATATTTAGTTTTATTTTTATTTAATATAAAATTTAAATAAAACCAAATTAAAATTTTTAACTTGGTTTGAACTCTTTTTTATTATTAAACAATTATTAAATATTTTATAATAACAATTTATTAAATAAATAATTATATTATATTTTTTTATAAGTTTTCTCTTATTCATGAATAAAATACATGGTCTAATAGTAAAAAAGTTATAATACAAATTTATTATCATGTTTTGATAGTGTAAATATTAAGAATCTTATTCATATAAATGTTTTTTTTAATGAACTTAATATATATAAATATTATATTTAAATATAATGAACAGTTTGACTATGGTGTTAATTTTCAAGCTGAATTTTGAATCGAATTCCTTTATTAACTTTAATTTTGATTATTTTCTATTTTTTTCTATTTAATTTGGAAGAGCCATAAGTTTAGGTTGTGAATTACACATAAGGGATGACGATACCTAACAAGTCTAGTTACTCATAAACCCTAGCTAGTTTCCTGTTTTACCATTCTTACTTTTCATAAAGGGTTTTATTATCTCTTTTATTTGCTTATATATCACTTTTTTCATTTATTTAATTATTCTTAAAACTCTTTTGACAAAGAGTTGATAAAGTAATTGATCACATGCTCTATTAACCAATAATAAATAAGGCTAAGTTTATATAATGTCATCTAATTGGACTATTGATCAAAATTCTGAAGGTAAAGGATTGACCACTAAATACATGTTTGGTATTGGGTTAAATTGATGTAAAATTGATTGTCTAACGCATGATCAATACGTATTTGGTTTCCAAAATTAATTAAAGGGTAAGAATTCATGTGAAATAAAAAACAACTAATTATTGTCTCTGCATTAGAGAATTAATTTTTCAACGCTGAACCAAATACACCCTAAATAAATTCTTTAATGCATTGTAATTATCACTTTAGTATGTACATTGGACAAATTTTATTACATGTCATATTACATGTAAAATTATAAGCAATTGAATTAAGTAAAATTTCAAATGAGTACGAGAGAGTCATATTACATATCATAAGTTAAACAAATCATAATAACCAGCTAAATACAAATAATTTGATAAAATTTTAAATATGAACTGGAGATTGTTTAATTGTAAAGGTTTAAGCTACTTTTTTCTTTTCTGTTCTTTTTATGCTTTGATTTTGTTCCTCGTATTACTTTTTGTTTGTTCTTTCTACTACATATTTTTCTTATTATCAGTTCAAGCAGCGATGATATATTATAATGATGTCATTTGACACCTTATTAAAAGTGTTACCTCACCATAGAGTATTACTAGAAATAATAAAAGAAACGACATTTACAGAAATTAAAATAAAAACAATTTTTTAGACTGAAATTAAAGGATTTTTAATCATAATACTCATAAATAAGATTTATTTTATTTTAGTCTTCATAAATATATTATTTTTACAAAATTAATTTTTATTAGTATTACCATATGTTGTCATCTTATTAGAGTTAATATAATGAAGGTAATTAGCAACTTAGAACAAAATTATTAAAATGAAAATCAGACAAAGGAGTACGTTGTTCCTCATTCAACAAGAGATTTTTCTATTTACATAATTTTCATTCATCAAGTATCTTTCATGTGCCATGTTTATGTTAAATAGAAAGTTCTTTAATTCACAGAAATCTAAGGGTGAGATAAAGGTTTAAATTAATGGTCACTATTATTGGTTACTGATATGTATTATATTTTTAGTTTCTATTAGAAAAATTCCAAATATATATATATATATATATAATTATTTTAATATATATAACTTTTATGTTAAGTTCAAAATCTAGAAAGTGTGATTTTAGTATTATTGTATGATAATTACACTGAAATTAACACTTCAGCTAAAATATTACTGCTAAAGTCAGATTCATTTTTGTATGGTAGGACAGATAGTTTATCCACCGACTAATCCAAATTTAATGCCCAAATCTTCTTTTAACTCGACATTAATACTTCACATTACTCTTAAATTTACAAATAAAAGTATGTATATTTCAATATTTTATTTAATAAAATATGTTTTTAATCACCAAACTTTTTTGCGAAATTAAAATTTATTTATATTTCAAACTTAATACATTTTGATTCTAAAATTAAAAAAAAATAAATAGATATAACTATTTTAATCTAATAATATTAATTTTTTTTACTTATTAAATAGTGTTTTAAATTGATATTTGAACTTTTATATATATAGCAGATGGTATAAACAAATTAAATGTCATTATACAAAGGTCTGAGATCAACAAAATTTAATACAATTGAATTAAATATATTTTTAAAATTAAAAAACAAAATGTATTAAATATATATATTTATTTTGAGATTGCGATACCTTCAAATTCTGGATAGATTTGATAGCTTCAAATTTCCATCTAGTTAAGCTCTTATTTTATTTACTCTCCTTATGGTGATTAGGATTTGAGAATTTTGGAAAAGTAAGACACCATGGTATACAAAAACTCATTTATTTGTGGTTTGATAGTTATGTGTTGATTATTGAAGTAACAAAAGAGATCCTAAGATGTTTTGTTTCATATGTCCTAAAAATATAAAGCAATATACCTAAGGTAAAGGAAAAATAAACTTGTAATAAATTTCAAGTTAGAATATAAAGTAGACTCTGTATCTGAAAAGTTTAGAAATTTATGAGTAATTAATTATATTAAATTGGTTGTTGGTAACTAGGGTGTGGGTTAGATCGGTCTCGACCAATTTAGATTTTCTGTTAGATTTTTTTTTGTGCTGTTCTACTATTGTGCCTTCATAATACACTGATTAATACTAATTTTGACGTTTTAAAATATATTTAAAATACTAGTGTATTTTTAATGCTCAACAGAGAACAATACCAAGAAAATCAATAAAAATTCTGAACTCAATCTTGATCGGTTTAAATGATGATTTTTTACTTAGTGAATTTGACACAATTTTAAATAACATTTGTTGAAATGATTTGAAAGTGGATTTTAAGTCTTTTAGACATAATATGCAAATGGATAAATTTTGATGATAATTAATTGGATTTGTACACTTCTTAAAGTGGTTTTATTTCTTTGGTTTGTTCATTACATTATTACATATGAAATTTGAATTTAAGACTACTTTCAAATTTAATTATTGTCGTCAAACTTTTTGTACAAAATTTTTATTGAATTGGGAGTAATGATATGATTTAGGATGGATTGTGTACGTTAGACTCATTCTTCATATCTCAAACAAGATGTGAATTTGAGAGTATAATTTTAGTTATGAAGGTGACAAAATTATATAAAAATGGAACCTTATTAAATTATTTTTTTAAGTAACTATATATATATATATAATAGTTTTAGTAAAAAAAAAATTGTTAATTTTATTTTTGCTAATGGTTCAAGTAATTGAACACATGTCTAATGTTTAGTAATTGTTATACGTGTATATTGAAAAAGAAAAAAACAATCTTAATATGAACTACTACAAATTTTAAATTTACAAAACCAAGATTCAAAGATTAAATAACACATGTAAGAAGGAGTACATTTCAATATCATTTACATATTATAATGTCAAATTCTTCCTTAATAAATACGCATGCCAATTACTATATATAAGAAACACATTATTCATTTTCTTAATGTTCAACTATTTTTATACGACAATTAGTATTTATTTATTATATTAAAAATTAAAAATATTATTGCACTGAATTCAACCGTTTATCTCTTACAATTTTATTCATATATTAAATCAAACTTTATTGTAATCATAATTGTATTAGTAATTTACAAATTAATTATACTTCTATCCACTTAATAACCCATTCAATATTACCTTAGAAAAAATAGTTAAATAATTAAAGCCTTAATTTGTAATCATGCATGAATTATGAAAAGGAAGGAAGGAGATATTTATAAAAATTGTTATATAAAAAAACATCAAATAAGATATACATCTTCCAAAATTTATTAACAAGATAAAAGTACAATCTTTAGCAGAATAGTTTAACCAAGGTTTTTCTTTTTTTAATAAAATGTATCATCCATTAAATTAAATCACATATGTTAAAAAAACAAATAAATAATTATCTTTCTGATTTATTTATTTATTTATTAATATTAGTATTTTGAAGTAGAAACGTTATCCTTACGATTTGTAGTAATGTTATTCTTTTGAAGAATCCAAACGTGTCCCATCGCAGAATCCCGTTTTCTCTCTCTCGAGCCTTGCGCTTCTTTTCTTCCATTCAAACTTCAAATGCTATGCTCCAACTTTATCATCTCATATCTTATCACATGTTTTCCTTTCCTTTTTATTTTTTATTTTTTTTCAAAACTCGTATAAAAACGTGATACATAGCAAGTACTCATCAAATTAACATCAACATATATATATATATATATATATATATATATTATGGTGACAGCAACTATAGAGTCATAATCGAATTATGATGGTTAAACTCATATATTTTTAAATAGAAATAATTACATCTTAACTAATAGTTATAATTTTTGGTCAAATTTAATCCAATCATATAAGTTAAGAAAAGTAATTTTTATTTAATAAATGTAATGTTATATAGAAATTTGACGATGGATGGTCCCCATGTCTCAATAGATATAGTTATAGTTATGTTATAGGGTTGGTCCAAAATCCAAATGAGCTTGCATGTGACTCAAATGATGGTACATGAGAACATAGATTATAGCAAAATTATTGTTACACGCTATTTTTTTAGTGTAAATGAATAAATAATATGATAATATGTGATGTGATGTAATTAAAGGGAAAAAAGTGAAAGAAAAATAAGAATATTATCGAAAGTGTACGATCGTTGGCCTCTCAGCCGATAAATTGTCATCATGTCTCAACCAAGGTAACACAAAACTTTACTCACAATGTCTTTTCTCTCTTTTTCCTTTTCCTTTTTTATTTTCAATTAAACAAACCTTTTCTTATGTCTTTCTTACGTTATCATTCACGAAAGAAGAAGAAAATAAAATATTCTTTTTTCACACCCTTTTGATTTATGTTTAAGTGTTGTGTACACTAAGTTGTGAATTGTGCATCTATTTTATAATATAAAGTTTATCACAACTCATATGTCAAGGAAAAATGAGTATAAAGTTGGAGAAAATGAATAAATCCCAAGTTTAGCCTAATGAGTTGAGATTTTTATCGTATGTGATGTCCTTAAAATTTTCTATAATGAATTGATATTTTTATGTTATGAGTCGTATAATCTCAAGGCAATTAGTGATAAACAAAGAATTAGTAATGAGATAAGAAAAAGTAATATATAAAATGAATCATTAAACCTTGATAATTATAATTAAAACAAAAAATACATAAATAAAGACGAAAGTTTTAATAAAAATGGTCGAGTAAAACTATTTTTTAGGTTACATAAAAAATATTTTCCTATAATTTATTTGTTCTTTCTACTTTCTTTCAACCCATATATTCAAACACAAGTTTTTTCGGTTTTTTTTTTTTAATTTCTGTATTTTTATTTATTTCCTTTTTATTTCAGTTATAATTCAAATTAAACATTAGAGGTGCATTCATATTTCTGTACCAAAAGAAGAAGAAAAAAAACTCTCTTGTCGTTTCAAACTAATTTCTATACTAATTTTAATATTTTAAAATATGAATAATTAAAGAATTTTATATTATAATTTACAGTATTTATCGTAAATGTAAATACTTTATTTTTATAGTTTTAGTTATATCATATATATTTAATAATGCTAATTATTGTAAAATTTAATTATTAACTTATTGATACACAAGATATAGATTACAGGTTCAAATAATTCCAGAAACTTAAAACACTAAATTGAGATATATACATTAGAAAAGAGAAAAGATAGATACGGCAGATGCTGTTATTTTCCAACCAAAACTAAAATTTATCTCTCTGATGCGCATATCAATTAGATTTCATGTTTATATAATGAATTTCTATTACTGATACAGTAATTCTGGATTATCATTCACTAAAAAAACTGGTATATTGTGGAGGTTAAAGAAACCCTATTCCTTTTCTAACATGCAACAATGTGTGTTGGACCAGAAGGATGAATTAAGGTTAAGACCAAACATGCTTACTTTTGCCGGAGAAAGAAATTGTATATAATTAATCTGTTGTTTCAAGCTATTGTTATGCTGTTTACTGATATATTCTTTGTGTTATGATAGCACTTTCTAGGTTACAAACATTTTCATTTTCAAGTCGTTAAAAGAGAAGATCAAGTTGAACAAAGGAAGAATCAGGTCGATTAAAGAGAAAAAAACAAGTTGACTATAGATATAGAAGATCGTTTAAAATGAGAGAAAAAAAAATTTTAAGTTTATATAGAGGAGTTTTGTTTTATAATCTTTTTGTGTGTGTGAATTTTTTCCAACATAATATGCATCATCATCCATCAGTTGCAAACCCGATAAGTGCCTTGCTTTTGGTAACATTATTTCACGGATAACAAAAGCTATATTGCATCTATTATCTTTCCATGCACAGAATTTAATGCCTTTTTCTACTTCCTAGGGTTGCTTATACTGTTAAAATTGCATTTGTTTTTATAGGGTTTGCTGATATGACTTTTTAGAGATATATATTCTTAAGAAATATACTTTAAATTTGGTAAAATTTATATCTATTTATATATTATCTTTCGTTGATGTAGAATTTTCGATATACTTCTTATGTTAAGATATAATGAAAAACCTATGTATATATGATACGGATAAGTGTATTCTTTGATTTAGTTTAAATTATTACTATATATTTGAAAAAAGTTTATATTGTCCCACTTACATAGGATCTTATATTCGTGAATGTGGTGAGATACATGTATCTCGAATGTAAAATTAAATATTAATGAATGATTCAATAACGACTCGATAGCAAATAACATAGACTACAAATCTTGTTAAAATGTAAAATTTCTAACATTAAAGAACTATACGGAGATGAAGTAATCATGATTTGAAACTAATTATACATATATTTGATATGTATACGTTATATAAATTGAAAAGTGCTATTTCTTAGGGTTGTAGGGATGATTGTTTCTTGACATGAGGATTCATTGTGCAAATGATTGTTTGATCTTTACCATCATTCTTGCTTTAAAATTGAAGTTAAAGCAGAGGGTATTGCTGAGCTTCTGCTTTATTCACGCTTCAAGTCCAAAGGATTTTTGTGGCAAGAAATGGTGTTTGGGATGTGACTAAAAGTAATTTCTAAGCTCACGCCTAATACCTTAAACTTTTGGGTTGATTATTGCATCTTTGCATTTTTCCTCTTTTTACTATTCTCTCTTCCTTTATTTCCTTTTCTATTCTTTCTCATTATTTCTTCTGCTCCTTCTTTTTCTTCTTCTCTGTGCTTCTCTTTTTTACTTAGACATGCAAAATGCGAATATCTGTTTAAGCTTCTAATGTTTTCATATTAATTAATTAGGTAGATTCAGTGAATATCTTGTCAGAAAAAATCTTTAGTTTGGTAAAGAGACAAGAACGGTGAGAAGAGAAAAGGAATGGAAAAGAAACAAACAAATAAAAAGATTTAATTGGTAAGAAAATAAAAAAGAAAAACACTTTTTAGTTGAGATTTTTTCAAACCTGATTAATTACTAAGTTTGGTAACTGCCAAAAAATTTTGACTTCTTGTAGTTTGGAATGGTTGCACACAAACACCATTAGCATCTTCTGTCATTCATTACTCAGATCTGTCCAAAATTGAAGGTAACACATTTTTAATTTGTAGCTGATGGTCCTGCCATAAGCAAGACCAATCTTTTGGACCTTAGACATGTCAGTATTCACTAAATTTAGGCCCAATCATGGTTGCTAACTTTGTCACACACACAAAAAAAAAAAAAAGTGTTCCTTTGTTAACGTTGTCCCAAAGTTTGTTTTGTGTATTATAAATTTAGCTTTTATATATATAAAAAAGAATTGATAGGGACTCTACCCTGTACCCCTTAATATATAACAAAATAATCTAGACATACAAATATAGGTTTAATCATTACCTTCATCGATGCATATAATTCTTTCCATAAAATTAAGGTTATCATCGCCTTAAACCATCTATAAACAAGAATCCTGATATATAACAATGGAGATTTAAATAGAAAGTTTATTACGGGTGACAATGCGGATATTTCTGTACTTAACTTGTAAAATGTAGGTTAGGTTGGTTTGTTCTTGTTAAAAATGTAAGTAGAAAAATTTGACTTGTCCTATACGTAATGGCTTATGGATCTCCGGGCCAACATGTTATTTATTTATTTAAAAAAAAATCTTGTAATAAAGTTTTCAATGTTCAATAAATTGAGAAACTTTAATGAGTTTATAAAATTAAGCAAAAACTTTGAAGAATTAAAAGATAAATGTATAATTCAACATTTTTATCATATTCATCTTCATACTTTGACACACACGACATATTCTTCAAATTTTAGCACATTCAAAAATACATAACACTTGTCTTTTCCATTTATTCAATAATTTGGATCGTTCATACAGAAGTCTAGTCCAGAAAAAAAGTAATCAATACACACACGTGCAATTTTTTTATGCGGCCTACAAATTATATGGGTCAGATTTTTGCGGACTCAATATCTCTACCTGTCCCACATTTTTTTGACAGGCCTGCCGGACCGACTCGTCGGACCAAACCACGTTATCATCACTAAAGTTTATACATCAATTATAGAACATTTTTTTATAACCAGTAATTATGCAAGATCCCACAAATGTAAGTATGAAACCCTAATCATAAACGAAAAAACAGTGTAGGGTAGGGTGCCCCTCGAATGGTGTATCTGTCTATTAAATAAGGGTATGGTGGAGAGGATGAGATATGTTCTTGACTGTGCTATTACACCACCTTCATGCAAAAGCATGTCTTCCCATTCCTCTATCTGATCCTCTCCTTTGAAATTTATTATGAGACTCTGTGCACTAAATTTATCCCATCCAACTTTCAACCATTTTATGGAGCAAATCAAATCATTTTATTGCTTAAATTTTCATATAATCAATGAATATTTCACAGAAGAAAAATCTGAACCCATGAAAAAAGATTCTTGATGAACCCGAACTTCTGTTGCGTAGACTACAATCCAACTTGGTTTGTAGTTAATATTCTTATATGCAAGGAGATTTGAAGGGGAAATAAAACTAAACCCCACCATTCAATAAGGAATATTGAACTACTTGATTTTGATGATTATTGAGAATCTAAGTTCTATATAGAGTAGAAATAAAAAATTTAAATATCATGTAAATAAAAATATATACATAAATATATTATTTTTAATATTTTGGATTAAAGATGATATATCGTTGGGTTAAATATGTTTTAGTCCTTGAATTTTGATTTAAAATTGGAATTCGTCCATGTCCGAAACTTCAATAAGTTTTAATCCCTAAACTTAAAAAAAAATGAATATAATCCTTTTAACTCAATTATGTTAACTTTTTTTTAGGTGTCGAACGCATTTCTCAGTAGATATTGAACCAGAAATGTGTCAAACAGTGTAAACAACTCCAATATTAACATAAAAAGCGTTTGACATGTAAAAAAAAAGTTAACATTAGGTTAAAAGAACTATATTCATTTATTTCTAAAGTTTATGGATCAAAATGGATCGAAGTTTCAGACATTGACGAATTTCAATTTTGGATCAACGTTTATAGACTAAAACATACTTAATCCTATATATTTTTTTATGTGAATTTGATTCAAATATCATTATTATTACGTCTCCTCTACAAATTATTTCAACAGATTAATGATTGATTAACTAGGTATGTTTTGATTTTCAAATTCTTATTTTCATTTCACTATCTATTGATGCATATTTTTTAGTGAGGGATTATTGGTATATACAATCATTAGTTGTTGCTGTCGCAAAAATTTACGAGGGATCATTTTCTTTGGTCAACGCTTTTGTTAACTCTTTGTTGTGGCAACCACTCGATTATTGGTATAAAAAATTAGGTTATGTAAGAGAGAAAGAGAAATTGAACTAATTGCATTTTTTTTGCAACTCATTTTGGAGACAGAACATTAGTATAGGGAGTTGAAATCGGTGCCTTAAAAGGAGAAAAGAATGATACAAATAAAATATGTTAAAAAATTTGGATACTCTAAGTAAAAAGATTATATTATAATTAAAAGTAACGGTGGTGATTTTTTTTTTTTGATATTTAATATTGTTTTATGGAAAGTGTAAAAAGAGGATAATAATAATAATAAGAGACACCCTGGCAAAGAGTGGCCAAGTTGTTCGAATATAAGGCTTTGTGAGTGTCGTAAAGTGTAAAAAAAAACATTATCCAAAGCATAGTATAGTGTGTGATGTTTGAATTTGATGATTGAAGAATGCACATAAAAAAGATAGTGATGGAAGAACAAGAACAAGAACAATGGAATTGATGGATATGTATAATGCGTATAAACTAGGAAGAACCTATTCATTCAATATTGCAACAAGTGAAGAAGCTAGTGTAGTCAATGTCATCCAAGAATATTGTTTTTTTATTTGTTTCTTCCTAAGTTAATATTTTCTTTTTTTAATTTCAAAATAATGGATTATATATATATCAATGTGGGTTCAACACAAGAAAAAGTGTGGGTGTGTTAAGTATCATCATGACCCGTTAATCTGCTTAAACCGGCCCGCATTATCCACGATTCATTGTGTGGATCTTTTTAAAAGTGTGTCTATATATAACTTATGATGATGTCTTCACTAATACGAGTATTATATGAATTTGTAATTATTGGATGGTCTTTTTATCAAATTTTTTATATATATGAATTTTTTTATCTTACCATTATATGATAGTTTTTTAAATTTATCTCACTATTTTGAATGTTCTTAATTTGATATCATTTTCTTTAAATAATAGGTTAACATATTTATGTCAAATTAATGGTAACGGTGTTACAATACTGATATGTCTAATAGAATTGTGACTCAAGCAATAAATATCACATGTCACTGTAGTAACATTATAATCATGAATTTGATAAAAGGAATTACATTAACGTTTTTTAAAAAAAAGAATAAACCATATTAAAAACACCCAAAATTGAAAAAAAAACAATAAAAAATGGAAAAAGCTATTAAATCTAATATATATATATATATATATATATATATATATATATATATATATTACATTTTCACATTTTAGTTAAAAAACATCACCAATGAAATGATTTTTTTAACCATTAACATTATTTGGAAATGTATGAATGGAGTAAAATTTGTTGTAGGTGACATCAATTATTTAGTGGCAGAGGTCCAGTGAGCCGGACCACAATCAAATTGTAATGTTTGAACTGTTATACTATTAAGTAAAAATAGTTGTGCCATGACTAATGACTATAACTTTTGACCTAATGGTAAACTCTCGATTCCAACAATATTTAAGCAAGGGAAGGTAGATTAGATATGGATGAAACACAAACTATTAAATGTTAACTTTTTTCATTGTGACTGATACCAATGTCTAGTTCAATGCTTAAAGCCTATATGAATATGTTCTATGTAACTCATAACCGATATCTTTGGGTATTCTTATACTTGTTAGCCAATAGGAGTAGGGGTGTTAACATTGCTACAAGGTCAAGACATTTATAGGTACATGTCCCCAAATGCTAGGGAAGAGGAATGTTCATGCATCTTCAATTTGACACAAAGCATACACGAAAAACCTTCATATTTATAGAAATTTCTACAAAGGTTATTAGACAAAGGTTTTAGACGACTTTTACTCAAAGCTTGTCTTGTTGCAAAGAAGCCAAATACAATACACGATATTCAATACTTTAAGCATCATTTTGTTTACCTTGATTTGTATCCTTTCTATTTTGTTTCAATATGAGATCATGTTTCATATGTTTTCTTAATTTTGTTTATAGTTTAACTTCTTTTAGGTTCACCTTATATTGCTTTAAGCCAGTTTTATATCAATACCTATAATATATGTATATTGCTTTAAGCTTCTCTATTATCGATACCTATAATATATGTAGCCTACTAAGAGAATAATAAATTGTAATTTTTTGTAAATGAGTTTTAATACTGGTGCTCTACTTTTATTATATTCATTTTTTACCCATAAAATAAAATTAACATTAAATTTTGAAAATGACATACTAATCAATCATTTTAGAAGTGAAAAAACAATAACTAAATATGAAAATCAATAAAATTACCTACACTGAAAACATAATAACAAAGCCTTAATAATAAACACATTTTAAAAAATGTATTATAAATATTTATATATTTATACATAGTTGCCTAATGCATTAATAATGAAGTAAAGCGTTTCAACTGTTTGGTTTATTATTAATAATGCATACATAACACGTTACACAAAATGTGGATCTCCAAACCTAACGGATGAATTAAGACAACGACGTTACCTTCAGCTTCCGTCAATTGTAGAGTGTAGTTGGCCATTCATTTATATGCCTTCTTTCACTTCTTAAGTTTTAGGGTATAAAGAACAGAATATTCACCCAACTTTTCTTTTTTTTTCTTCATTTTTCTTTTCCACACTCTTATTATGATATTTTTCGTATATATTTCAATGGGTTCAGCAAAAATTTTAATTAAATTCGAAACTGTTCCAATCATATCGGAATTGATAGAAATTGGTCCCAACAATGCTCAACTTTGGTCAAGGGATTTTGGTTTAGAGTATTTATTTTGATTGTGCTACATTTATAAAATTTATTGGGTTAGATTTATTGTTTGGCTAAACTTAGGAAAACAAGAAAATTAAGATATCAATATTCCAAAGATTAGAATTAGAGTGACACCACTTTTGTCATATTTCCTCCTTAATTACTTCATTTTTCTTCCATAGAAGGTAGAAAATCCTTATTATTATTTTTTTCAAATTAAAGTAACCTTTTGCTAATTTTAAGATTGTTCAATAGTTACTTCAACAACAATAACGATCTAACGCCTTCAGTTTGTCATGTTAAGAATTTAAGGTAAATGATTAGTCTATTATTAATAAAGAAATATTATAAACGTGTTATCTTCAATTTTTGGATTGAAAATGATATTTGATTTTTTATGATATTTTTTTTTTTCAAAAAGTTCTTATAATTATATCAACGTTGATGATTTATCTTAATAATGGTACAACTATAATATACAGTAAGTGAAAAATCTTAAAAGTTTAAGGATTTTTTTTTATTTAAAGTCTTCCTTTTCAAAAACCAATTACTTTACGATTTTTAATTGAAAACTGTATCATGAATTCTTGATCAGTACACATTTCATTCTTACAAAATCTTTTCCATTTCTTTTTTAAAAAATAATATTTTAATCTATTTTTTTGAGCTATTTTTAACCTATTGTTTCAATCATCATTAGATCATCTTTTTTTTATTTTTTTTAATAATGTGATGTGATGATCTAATGGTGATTGAAATAATGAATTAAAAATTGATAAAAAAAGTGAATTAAAGTATCACTACCTTTTTTTTTTAATAACTTATCGTTTTCTAAAGAAAAAATTTTGTTTGATATTATGATTTGACATCTCAAAGATAAAATAATCTCCATAAAATTTAACTTTTTAAAAGAAAAATGAATAATAAATAAGAATAATATTAAATAATAATAAAAAAAAGTAATGTCAAAATATCTGTCTTTTACCAAGTAATCTGTGGATATAATGTTTGCTTTTTCACATTAGTAATTTTGTTATTAACATATGGCTCTTGAATCAACTTCAATTATAATTGCAAAACCATGAATTGCATATGGAACTCATAACATAACTAGAAAACTCTAGAAACCTGTTGAAAAAAAAAAGGTCATAATTGTTGTGCAGCACAGTAAAAAGGTTCACAATTGACAGCAGAGAATAGAACAGTTCCAGTGGAAGCTGGGTATTATTAACAATCATAGACATTTTTGGAAAAGTCAAGGATGAATAGCTTCATCACATGAAAACAAAAAGATCACTGAAATTCTACATTAATATAAGGAACAGATCAATAGAATTGTGACACAAAACCCAAATAATTATCATGCTACACCTACCATTCACTGTACTTATATTATTAAAAAAGTTTAAGATAAAATTAAATAATACTGGTGATGTTTGTGCACCCTAATTCTATTTAGAAAAGTGAGGTGAAATTTTTATTTGAGATTTGAAACGTGACACTCTTTGATTGGAGAGACAATAGAAAATTCCCATCTTAGACTATTAAGGTTTCTAAAAATCAACAAAACTAAATCTTAAAAAACTCTTTGAGGTTGTTTCCATCTCCAACGAAAGTAGTATATTTTCTTTCTCTTTTGAGGAAAAAATCTACAGCAAGAAGAAGAAGAAGTGAACGAGTGAGTGAGTGAGTGGGTGAGTTATGACGATTTGACCATATTTATGCATCTCAATCACTTCCCACTTTTCATAAGCATTACACAACTAAACCCCACGCTTCCTTTATTCTCCTTCTTCTCAAAACTTCACTTCATTCTCTCACAAAAAAAAAAAGAAATCAAACCTTTAAACCATGAAGATCCAATGCGACGTGTGTAACAAACACGATGCATCGGTCTTTTGCACCGCCGATGAAGCCGTCCTCTGCGACGGCTGCGACCACCGCATCCACCACGCCAACAAACTCGCCTCCAAACACCAACGTTTCTCTCTTCTTCGACCCAAACAACACCCTCTCTGCGATGTTTGTCAGGTACAAAAATGCTAAAACAAAAACAAAAATGCAAAAAAAAAAAAGAAACTTTTTTTGTTCAGATATTTGAAATTGTTGAAGATGGTTTCTTTTTGTAGGAGAGAAGAGCCTTCACGTTCTGTCAGCAAGATAGGGCGATTCTGTGCAGAGAGTGTGACGTGTCGATTCACTCTGCGAACGAACACACCCTTAAGCATGATAGGTTCCTTCTCACTGGTGTGAAACTTTCTGCTTCTTCTTCATCGCAGGAAACCCCTTCTCCTTCAAACTCTGCCCCTGATTCTCTTTTTCACGTTTCGAATCAAAAAACAATACCTTTATCTTCCACCGTGAGTAAGGTTGGTGTTGAAGCAATGGGTTCCGCAAGTGCTAGCAGCATATCGGAGTATCTGATAGAGACTCTTCCTGGGTGGCAGGTTGAAGACTTTCTCGATTCATATTCTGTTGCCTTTGGTTTCTCCAAGGTTTCCACTTTCCTCCTTTCTCTCTTCTTTCGATCATCCAAATCCATTCATTCATCTATTCTATTACATTGAAAACATAAAAATGGTATGTTTTCTGTGATGGATCATTTGGGTAATACTATACACTTTGATGTGATACTACATATGTTACCGGAAGAAATTTCAATTCTGATAGTATTTCTAAAATTGTTATGCTGAATAAGTGAAAACATTAAAAGGGTTTATGAAACTGCATGAAAAAATTGTTTTTTTATTTGTTGGATCTGAGATTTGATGAACTGCAGAGTGATGAAGCGTTGCCACGGTTTGATGGTGACATGGAGAGTCATCTGGGTTCTTTCTCAACAGAGAACGTGGGAATATGGGTTCCTCAAGCGCCGCCACCTCTTCTGAGTTCTTCACAGATGAACAGAGTGATTGGTCAAAACGAAACCAACAACATCAAAGGTAGCAGCAGATCGAGGTTGAAGGATGATAATTTCACTGTGCCACAGATTAGTCCTCAGTCAAATTCCAAGAGAGGAAGGTTTCTGTGGTAGAAACAAAAGAAGCCTCAGTTTCCATATCTCATGAGCAAGAACAACCTCTTTCTTTTGTTTTGTTCTTAGGTTACTGTCAATGTTTTTAATTTAGTTCTGTGTTCTTCCTCCTTCATCTTTCCCTGCTGGTTTTTTGGTTTTTGATGAATCTGTGTAACTTTCTGCTGGTGATTGTAAATACAAACTTTTCCAAATGCATGTTATTTTTGACACATGTTTAGAAGGGAAAAAGTGTTATATGCAGAGAGAATGTAATGTAAGACATCTCCATCATCTCATACATTTTAAGACCATAATTGAAAGAAAAAAAAAAGTAATAAATTTGTTTTACCCACTAATATATAAGATATTTTGAAAATCATAAAAAGACACTGAAAATACTTGTATGGTTTTGTGTAAGTTGAAGACAGTGATAAGTATGGAAAGTTGGTGGTAGTGAGAGTGTGTTCTTAGTAGTGTTGAAGGAGAAGATGATTGCAGAGATGAAGATGATTTGATGGTGATGGAATTGGGTAAAAGATAAAGACAGAGAGAAGGGTCACGTTTGGTGAAAAGGGTTTGAATGGATGGCACTCAACATAGAAAATTCATTTGTAGGAGCAATTGTACCTTCTTTTTTTGTTACCATCTCCAAATGGAATTGTCTTTCAATTACCTTTTTCTTTCTTATTTATTTTTTTTACTTAAATATATTTTTGTTCTTTTAACTTTTAATAAAAATTGAAATTAATTTTTTTTTTAAATTTTGATTCAATTTAATTTTTCAATTTTAGAAATATTTGAATTTTAATTTAATTTTGTTAAGTTTATTTGACGTTTCAAATACGTTTCATAATAGTATTTGAGTTATTTATATCATTTGAAAATTTTTATCTCAACATTAGTTGAATGTTAGTTAAGAAATACATTCTAAATATCAAATAAATTTAACAAAATTTGATTAAAATGACTAAATTCAAATATTTTTAAAATTAAAAAATTAAATTAGATTCAAATTTCAAAAAAGAACTAATTTCAATTTTTACAACAAATGAAATATTATTGAAAAAACATAAACATATCTCAGTCCTCTTATTTTGTTGTATGTTGTATTTTGTATTTTATATGGTTTATTAATCTTTAAAGTTTGACTTTCAAGCTTTAGTTCGATATATTTATCTATTTGCAGTCTAAATTTTTTTAAGTTATCTTAGTATTTTAATAATACATCTTATTACCCGATCCAAACTATTTGATCAAAGTTGGAATAATTCTATTTCGAAGAGACATGTACACTAAAATAATTTGATCCAAACAAAATACATTAAAACATACTATTACTTTTATGAATAATAAACATATATAATATAATCAATTAAGATGTGACTCATATAATTACAGGTCATTGATATTTTAAATACTTCATCAGTTGTTTCAATATTTAATGTCTATGTACGGTTTATTTTCGTGAAAATAAAAAACAAAAAAAAGGTCAGATATTTCTTTTATATCTATTCTCACCTCTTCTTTTATGCTATCAAACTGTACATTTTCTACTATTATCTGATTTTTCTTTTGGGTTTTCCTGTCTTAAATTTTTTTAATGAATCGTTTTAAATAAAATATACTTACAAAATGAGAATAATATTTACTATAAATTTCAAAAATATTTGTTGTTTAGTTAAATAAATTGTATATAAATTAAACAGAATTTCTTAGACAAATAAACCTTTTAGTACATAATTATTTTTATATATATGAAATTCACTTTAAAATAATATATATGTGGACATAAATAAAGTGATTAAAAATGTTGGAGAGAGCTAATCCTGAAATTATTAATCTATAATTATTGATGAGAAAATAATAAAAGAGATTCTAAAAAAACTTAAATAGTTTATTTTGTAAGAATGTTGTAGAAGATTGAAATCCGTGCATGTGGACACAATCTGACTTCTTGTATCTGCCATGCCTGCTCTGCTCCAACGTCTCAGGACAATCATTACTGTATTGATGGTACCATAAATAACGCAATGCCCAAACCCTAAATTTTCAACTTTTATTAAATTCACTATTTTTATGCTGTCAAACAATATTATTTAATAAACTGTAAAAAGGGTATAATATAATCCATAATAAAATTGTCAATTTCTTCTCCAAGGTAGCCATAGATATTTATATCATATGGTCAGAGAATTTTAGATCAAGAACTAACTTAATCATATCTATTGGCGGAAGAAAATACAAGTTTTGATGGAAGATGCACAATCTTTTGCAATTTAGTTTTTATTTGGGTTAAGTAACTAAAAGGATTTAATATTACATGGGATGGGAAGATACAAGAAAATATAGCATTAAAAGTGATTGAAATTATTTTTTAATCTAAAGTCTTAATTTCTAATCACTAGTATTTTTTTTACCATTGTTGTTTTTAACGAAACACATATACTTAAAATTTTTGTCAGGAAGACTTTTGATATAGGGATCATACTATCTGAGCCGATCACTAAGACTAACCATCAAATCTGATACTATTGTTAGGTCTTTAGAGAAGAAGGTTCACTCAAAAATACAATACCAATAAAACCCAAGTCCAATTACATCAATGATTGACATCACTTTCAACTTAAAACCCTAAAATCTTAAAGCAATGAGTTTAAGAATTTTCATCCTTATATAATATTTTACTTTTTTATTTATACCTAATGTAAGACTTAGACTCACACTTAAATTTTCAACTCTGTTAAATTATCTAATCGTTCTCACAAAAATGCAAATAAGAAGTGTGGAGAGCCACTTTTCTAAGTTCAAATCTATATAAAAGAATCATACTATCGTTAATTCAAAATTTGTAAGATAATAGATTTATAATTTTTTATTCTTTCAAAAAACGATAACTAAAAAGATACAATACCAATAAAACATAATCATACTTTCGTAACAGATAGACACTACCACCGTTTCAACACAAAATCTTAAAAGACAATAAATTTATAATTTTTTACTCTCACATAATTTTTAATATCCTTTCGACTTCAAACTCAGACTTACTTAAATTTTGAAACACAAAATTATATGAAAAGTACAAACTGAACCAAGAGTCTAAACTAGATGTTAACATAATTTCCTACGTTACAAATGCAATACACATAGTTATAATCTTGATGAACACAATTTTGAAGTTGTATCCACCTTAAATCATTGGGAAGAAATAAAAATAAAAATGAGTTGAACATATTTGAAGAAGAAGTATAGGTATAGGGTAAATGTCAAGGTCGACGACGACAATGAGCCTTGCACATATGTAGACAATCATAGAAACAAGGTCCACCACAGTGAAGAGGACAATCCAACCTCATACCTCCGCACCTTGTTCTTCCCATGCATTCTGCAAACTCTCCCATTATATACTCTTTTCCATTTCCATGTCTATGTTTATGTCTATGTCTTCCTTCCCCTCCACAACCCCATTTCCACCATCCACCTCCTCCACCACCCCACCCCCATCCACTCCCTCCTCCACCGCCGCCGCCGCCACCACCACCTCCCCCACCACCCCATCCCCATCTAAACCCTCCACCACCTCCTCCTCCTCCTCCTCCTCCTCCACCTCTATAATTATCTTTGCTTGTGTTGAACAAAACTTCATTCAAGGAAGCATTGTGTTTTCCTTTTGGTTCATGGTTTTCACCTTCATGATGTGAGAGAGTTGCTATAGTAGTGCCATTTTTCACCTCTTCACCTCTATGGCCAACCATTGTCGCTACAAGAAGTAAGAAGAGAATCCGAAAATTTCTCAAAGGCACCATCTTTTCTTCTGATAGACAAAGAAAAAGGGAATGTTAAATATGTAGTGTGGTTTGTTTGTGACTGTTCAATATATGTTGTTCCATCAACAGGTCCACACTTGAGAGGATCTGCGTATAAAAAACTTGAAAACACTTTAGGTAGTAAAAATTGAGATGACTTAGTATTCACTTTGTCCCCACAGCCAAATATCTTGTTCAAAAACTTCATCTCTTTGCTTCGGCTTGTTTCTCTAATCATATTCTGCCACATTTGCCCCATTCTCCAATGGAGTGGAGATATTTCCAAATCCCTCAAAACATACACTGCGATGCTTAACGATTATTTAACTATTAAATTTTGGTAACTTTTTTTTACAACTTTAGATGACATTTTTTAAATGATTTTATATTTTTCATTTTTTTATTCTCAATATTTTAAAACCACTTAAAAAATATAATCTTATATTATAAAAAAAAATTATCAAAATTTAGTAATCAAAATATCATTCTCCTTAATTAAAAGCTTTAAGAAATTACCTTTTGAAAGTTTGGTCAAATATATAATAACAAAATTTTCACGATAATAATTGTAGCAGTTAAGATTTCCTAGAACTGCTACAATTGTTATTAGGAAGAAGAGAAAAAACACTCGTTCCGTTAGCATAATTAAAATTTTGCAGTATTATTATGAACACGATCTTTCTGGTTCAATAAAGAGGAAAGAACAAGGGATAAGTGTAATTTTAATCTTTTAACGTGATTTAGATCGAAATTTATCTTACATTTTGATCTTCAATTTTAAAAGTAAATTGATATAGTATTTTAATCTAATTATATTAAAAAAAATTTACTTGTGAAACGTATTTTATACTAACATTTGAAATATTTATTTTATATCACAGTCTTGCAAATCAGACCCATCTTTATGTTTTTTTGTGAGATCGTTATATAAAGATTGTTGATGATCAGGGAATTTAATTTAGTGAATAGAAGAAGAGAAAGGCATGCATGATGTGCAAAAAGCATTTGGATAACAATGGACCCTCCTCTGATAGCATATCATGCACCATTAACATACGTCCTGCTATTTGCTTCACCTTTAAGGCTACTACTCGGAGAACGTATATGAAAAGATATTCTGCATATACCATACTTGAACATACATTATTACAAAATACATGCTTCATTCCTCCGACCATCCATGTGATATGTATTATTATATCAACGCAACCAACTACATGATCAATTCTTTTTGGTACAACCCTATGATGCCAACAACTATATCACTCATTCATTATCCTTACAATCTACCATTAAAAAGAGTTATTAACAAGATACAATCTCATAACTTAATGGCTACATATGATGACCCTACGTCCTATTTTAGAGAAAAATATTGGTTCAGTATAAGTCACTATCTTGAAAAATCAAATTGTAACTAGTGATTGAAAAGTGTAATGCTTGGTTTATTATTATCGTAGACATAATGAGTCAGGCACTGAAACGATAAATAATTCACGACAGTGAGGTACTACTACTGTAAAATTTTAATGAAATTAGATACTGAAGTGGTTAATTACAATCTCAAGCTTTGGATTTATTCATTTCCTAATAATCTAAACATGGAGAATACGACAGTTTCCTTTTCATTTCTAAACAAATGCAAGTAAAGCCAGTATTTATGGCTTGACTATGATACGTGCTTCAAATGTGCGCACCGTTTAAAAAAGAAGTGCATGGATAAAGGGTGATGGATTGAAATTGGAGTGTGATTACCTAATAGATATACATACGAGTTATAAAACAATAACATACTTACGACTCAAGGACAGAGCCTTCAACAATTTTCCATCCTGGACCTGAAAAAGACATCTCATATCTTGTTGTGTAGGTTCTGCTGTTAGAAGCATCATGTTGTGGATGGCCTACGGCATTTAGGTGAGTAGACTCTGTGAGAGTTGTTTCCACCACTGCACGCTGCCCATTCTGTGATATGGTCACACTATCGATGTTGAGGTCCTCCAACATGTACTCATAGGACCACCCACGCTCTGCAATCTCAGCTGCACGATCAGTCCATACCTTCAACATCTCACCGTCCAAAACCTACCAGGTCATAACTTTCAGCAAAACTTCGTACACAAACAAATATAATTGCCTCAAGACAGTTGCCACCAACAAAATCAACACAATCTTTTTACTGGTCCAGGAAAAAGAACATACTACAAATAATAAAGTACATTCTGAAGTTGCCTCTAAATATCCCATAACATGGGACTTTGCCAAAATGTGATGATGATGCGTTTAATCGCCTGTAAGGGCTCATGTTATAATTTATAGTATTTGACCTGATTTGGAATTTCCGATCTGAAATAAAATTTACAAAGGTTCCTTCTCTATAACATTAAAAGGATGATGGAAATGCAACAACCATCTAAATCAGTGTGAGAGTTGGATAGCAAAGGGAGCAGATTGAGAAGGGAGAATAAATAGTTTATTAGTTTTGTATAAGGTGTTCTGCTCATAAATAGCCATCAGTGATACAAGCAACCCAGCCCGTTCAAAAACAAAAAACATAAATATTATGTAATTATATTATCTACATTAACAATAATAGGTCTATGGACAACCAGGGTCATCCAAAAATCATTGAGACCAGCCTACAATTACCCTAGTTTATTAACTTTAGGGGATTTTTCAGTGGCCGGATATGGAGCCCCTATCATGTGTGATTGAAGGAGTAGTTGGTTTATTATAAAGATTGTGTAGTAATCAGTTTTTAATATCCGTAAAACAAAATATAAAAGTGCTTCCTTTTCAGAACTCCAAAAGCATGGCCTACATGATAATGCATCATACCAATTGAGAAAAAGGTAAACAAGCTAAAGATGAATAATTGCACAGGTGTGACTGCATAATTGCCAGATTTAACATAACCAAGGGGGGAAATCAATTTACATAGATCATACCCTCGCTCCAATATGCAGATAAGTTAAATATTATACCTCCTGCAATCTTTCTAGGCAATGGTCAGGTCCGAAAGCTTGGGATTTTATACTTTGCCACTTGCGAACTAGAGCTTCTGCAGCCCTTGCATCCATTTTTGGTAGTTGAACTCCTTTTTCTCCATCTCCCAATGAATCTGTGCAATAATAAGCAATCAATGCATGAAGCCATGATTTTTACCCTATGAACTTACAAAAGCTAATTTTGGATATGCAGCAAATAAATCATTCAGATCATCTATAAGAAATTATAAGGATTGATCTCCCAAATTGCAGATATCTCCGAAAACCATACCTAAGTTGACAGTATCGGATGAGATTGCTGAACCAGTCATTTTATGAAGCACGGGCGAGCCATTCCTAGCAGGTAAAAACTTTAGACCAGCCAAAGTTACAAGTCCAATTACAACACCAGCACACATGATCTGAACACTTGCATTTTTAATTTCATCGGTAATAAATTCACCTTCAGTTGCCTCAGCAGTATTTTTTATTCCAGAAACATCAACACTGACAGAAGAATCCCCATCTGATAATATCAGAGGATTCTCACTTCCAGAAAAGCTAAAATCATCTTTCTCACTGTTTTCTAGATGTTTCACAATTTGATCTTCAGAACCAACAGGAAACACCTTTTTCAAAGCATTTATTACACTAGCCTGAACCTGGGTAATGACAGCAGTAGCCTCAGCTCCGATTTTTACTATGGCTGCAGCAGCAGCTAAGGGTGAATGGCCAACACCCTCCAGCCTTTCTAGATATCTAAGCACTGTAGGGTCATCATAATAATCTCCAAGCTTGAAACTTGATTCTTTTGTATCTCTAAACCTAGGAAACACCACCTCCATCAGCCATGTTTCTAACAATTTACAGAGTCCGGGAAGATCACTGTCTTCATCCCCCTTTGCATTTTCCATAATAAATTCTATAATAGATGGGTTTCTATAAGGAGAACTATCGGTATCTAGTCCCAACCATGACCTACATTCATCGAGCTCCCCAACAAGCAGTGCACAAAGACCCCTTTCTAAAGCAAAATCAATCTCTCTCTTCTCACTGGGAGTATAAACAGAGGGAGCGTTCCTCAAAGCTGTAACCTTAGTCTGTTGAAGTTGTTGGAACAAATTATCAGCATCTTGGATAAGATGCGGCTTTTTACCCACAAAGGCTTGTGCAACAAGAGCAAGTGCCACTCCGTAAGCTTCAAAACTTTCAGCTGGAATATTACTTGGTGTGGCAACAAAAAGTTCAACCTTCAAAAGAAGATTTCAGGATAACAAAAAGATAAATGTAAATTCATCTATTAGTTGACAAAGAAAAATAGAAAGAAAAGTCTGAAAACTTTATTTAGGAAAACCTGTTCGGATGCTGTCATGTGTAAGAATGCCTCATTCATGAAGTCTTCACGGGTGTAACCCCCAGCAATGGCAGCTGCACCCCCTCCTCCAACTGCCCACAAAATGTTACGAACACCAAGAAGACCTTCTTCTCTCCGCGTTCGATGTTCATCATCAAGCGGCAAGGCTAAAAGTTCCAAAACACAATGTGGGGTTATCTCTTCTAGCGTCTCATCTATTTGAGCTTGCAAATCGGGAGCTAGGCTGGTTGCTCCTTCTTCCTACATAATCAGGGAGGTTATTGTGCAGTATATAGCAATGCAAGTACAACATAGAAATCTTCAAGATACATTATTATATGCAAATTATGTTATAGCACATTAAATACAAGAAAATTTATAAATTTAATAGTACAAAGCTTCAAAAGAAATTATATACTAAATGCTTTTCATTCACAACAGGTCTCTAAGACCATTATTGTCTATACAAAATGACAGTGGCTTGGTTTGATATGACAACAGCAATCTATGAAATCATCAACATGATAACCTTTCCACATTGGAGGTTCAAAATTGTATTGGAAGAATAAACAAGAGACACAGTAGATGAGGCTCAAGATAGTAGTGCCACCCCGAGAGTCTATTTCTGACCCACAGGTCACAACATTGCAACGTTACCATTGGACATTTGCAACAATGCTTGCTCTCATAAAATTATGACGAAAGAATGGACCAAATTTAAAATGCACATGCTCTATAGCTTGTTAGCATTCCCCCAGTATTTAATGTGTTACTCCCTCCATTCTTTATCATTGTCAGTTTGGAAGATGATTTTTGTTCTTATTTGTCTCTCCTTTTCAAAGCCAAGTATAATTAACAACTACTTTGTCTATTATACCCTTCAATAATCTAATTCTTGACAAATTTATACAATTGCAGTAAATGAGTAAAAAATGATGGAGAGAATGCTAACATAACTAAGGAGAGAGAAATAAGTTAACTAGAGCAATAATAGAGAAGTTAACTGGCATATGTGCCATTAAAAACACAATTTAAATGGTGAATATAAGTTATCATGGCCTTAGAATGTCATATCAAGAAGTTAAATTGTAACAGAATTTGTGATTCGACAGACACCAAATATACATGAAACTTTGTGATTCAAAACACTACAAAGAACCTTTTTACTATCCATGCATAAATTATTTATTCTATGAACTACTTACTCAACGTTTAAAGAAGCAAACAGAACATATAGGACTGTGAATCACCTGCAAAAGCTTCAATGCCCTCTCAAGCATCTCACAAGCTGCAATGAAATCTGGTTGGGGCAAAGCCATGGCATCCCTTGAGAAGTCAACAAAAGCAAGCGCCATAGCCAACACAACATCCTGCTTGAACGTCTTCGGCAACCTCTCTCTAAGCAAACCCTGCCCAATCTCAAGCACAAGCTCCGGCTCTCCGGCTTCCTGCAACACGCACAACGCTCCAGGAACCTGCCAACCAACCCCTTCAGCTATCAGTGAACCAACTAAAAATCAAACTACATTACGTTAAAAAAAAAATAGAAAATAGAAGAAGCCATGGTTACAGTAATGGTCCCTGCCATAGACATGTTAATTTTTCTTCGCCTTGCACAAGTTCAATTGTTCAATTTTACATTCAACATTTAAAAGAAACACTCATCAAAAACTCTATGCATCGCCAAATAAACATTTCTCTTAGCGACACAAATTCCACAATTAAAATAATGATATCAAACCCGCTAAAAAGAAGAAAAAAAATGGAGACGTCAAATTCACGAAAAATAACTACAGTAAGAGAATTAAAAGTTCAATTAAGCTAAATAGAGTCAACTACTTTGTCGAAAGGGATTTGAGTGAGAATGGCGGCGTCTTCATCGTCGACGAGGCCTTGATTGTACTCTCTTCTGGAAGCAGGATCCGCTAGGGTTTCGCACGCGGCTTGGAGGATTTGGCGGCGGCTAATTAACGCTTCGTTGCTGAATGCATACTGAGGAGGCTTCGAGAACTTCGCTTCGTAGGCTCTGCGAATGCCGTCCCCTAGAAAATGCGACTCCGCGCCGAGTATGCGGTACAGGTCGAGCGGGATGGAGACGTAGCGCTCGGGCGGGTCCAGTCGCGGAGGGACGGAGGAGGGGCTCAGAGTGGCGGTGGCGCCCGATGAGGCGTCGCCGAGGAATTGGAAATCGGCAATGAGGCGCTCCGCCCATCTGCTGGTGGCGCAGGTGGCGGAGAGAGAACCTCCGCCGCGGCCGGCGACGGCGGAGGAGGAACGGGGCTTATTAGGTTTTGTAAAACGGTTAATTGTTGGGTGCGGAGCGCAGAGAGCGAGGCCAACGCGAGGTAGCAGCGTTTCCATTACACTTAAAACCCTGTTGTTTGCTACACTCTACTCTCTAGAGCATGTCGCAATGAAAAAGGTTTTGAACAATTTTATATTTTTACACAAATTGGAAATTTAATAAAATAAATGTGAATTGGATTAAGTAGAATGTGGCCAATTGACCTGTTACTTTATTTCAGTACTGCTACCATAGGTCATATATTAATAAAATATTGTTTTTGTAACATATAATTGAGTTGTTTAAGCACTTTTTTTTAATTGTTTAGTATTTGCATTAATGTAAGTGAGAAATGTGAAATCTTGAAGAAAATTAGATATATTATAATTTAAGAAAGTTGGCCTCAATAGAATTTTTAAGTGGATGGAATTGTTTATGAAAACCATTGGATAAGTTCTCACTGGTAATTAGATTTGATTATTCACTGTTTAATTCAATCATACATAAAAGATTAATTTTGTTCTTAAACAACATAAAATATTAACTTTTATTTCTAATCAAACACACGCTTCAAAAAGCAAATAATAATTGGAATGGAATGTACGATAATTAACGTGTTTCGTGAGACTGATAATATTATAGAAATTAATATTATATTTTTATATTTTTATTATGATTTTAAGAAAAATGAATTATGATATATTTAATTTATTTTTGATGTTTAGTTTAAAGTTTTATGTATTTATATTTTTGTTTTTATTTTATTTTATTTTATTGTATGTGTGTAGAAAAAAAAAAGTACGCATATTCCTTTCTATTTTTTATAATGAAATTAAAAAACTAAAAGAATAGAAGTTATGTATAAATTTTATTTAAAAAAAGCGAAGAAATTATGCTTGATATATGCAATTTCAATTTAAAAATAAAACAACACAAGTTGTTTGTCATAAAAGACTACTTAAAAAAATATTAGTCATCTTTATCGTAAAAATTGTAAATTGTCTTTGGACAAGGTCAATAAAAAAATGCTAGTCATATTTGTTTCATATGACTTTAATTAATTCAGACCATTAACCAAATTAAAATTGTGCACCTCGAATACAGTGTGCAAAAACAAATTTTGAAAGTTATTTTTTGCCAACAAAAACTCCTTTGGAGTTTTAAATTTAAAGTTCAATTCGCAATTTTTAAATACAATTTCTTTGATATAAAATCATTCAATTTTAAAACACGACTTACTTATTTAAATAACAAATTTTAAATTTGGTTATTCCGGTAATTTTTGTGAAAGATTATACCAAAATGGTATACTTTCCTATATTTGATCCTTAATAGAAAATTTTCAATCTAAGATAATACATTTCTGAATAATTTAACTGATTTAAAAACTAATTATTTCTTTTCGAATAAGACTTTCAACATAAATAATTTTCTCCAAAATAATTTAAATCAAACATGCTGCAAGAATTCTCGAAAAGTCTATCTTTTTTCATTTGGAACACTTCAAAAAAAGCAAAATGGGGCCAAAGGTCTTGCCTCTTCAATACAGCCAAGAAAAATGTGAAAGATAAGAAATAACAAATATACTCTTCACTCAAACATATTACATTATTTAAATTTCATTTTTTTTTTCTTATTCTTCAACCAAACAATTGAGATTATCAAAAAATAACAGTATACAGGTAAACAGATATCGTATTTACATTATAGTTGTAGTTGATTATAAATTTTCACTTATAACACAACAAATAAACAACCTAATAACAAGTTATAATGAACACATTTTAGTAATAAGATTTATATTACAGGTCATTATTTTTTAAAATGCCCTTTGAGATGAAAAAACCACTTAAGCATGACAGGACATGGCTTGAATTAAATTAATTAAGGAATTTAATTTTTGAAACAGTAAATAATCACAGACAGCACTGCACAGGAAAGAGATTATACTCTATGCTGAGATTATCCATTCAGGAAGGGATTCATGGTCTGGATCAGAACTTAGAAACCTGCGGCAAGCGTAAAACACAGCTGAATGAAAGCCACTTGGGTTGTCAATGAACACAAAGTGCCCGGCCTGTTACAATTGAATGAAGTTTGTTAATCTAAATAAGATTGAAAAAACTACACTATTTGGGGGAAATGGAGAGAGTGAGATAGATACCTGAGGAACCCTAAGTATTTCACAGGGAACCTTCATATTTTTGCGAGCTTCTTGAGCTCCTTCATAATTCATCCAGTCCTGAAAACCATATATGAAAGTTGTGGGAACCTTCCACTCTGATGCCCTGTGAAACCAGAAAAATGAAGTTTAAAAACTTCACACATGCCGTGAGAACATGCAGTAGTACACCATGTGTAAGAGAAGAGTAGATAATTCGATGCAATACACTGATAAAGTTTTGACACAACCACTGCTAAAGCCAATGGTCATATGGCACAGCCGTAGAAAACTACGTACTCAATCAAACCTTCATAATACAGAATTTTGGATATTCACATAGGATTTTCAAACCATAGAAAACTTCGATTTGTCTCAGTCTCGTTTCATATGATAAAGTAATTATCATCTGGAATCTGAACAACCTTCCAATTAGAGACATTGTATTTTGATGTCGAAATGCAGAAATGAAATGTTAATTCAATAATCAGTATAAGAGGAATGTGATCAACAAACCTGTCAAGAAGAGGCGACCTCGGCAGTGCTCCAAATGAAAATAGATATTTTAAGCACAGCTCGCCACTAGCTTTTGCTGCTAAAGTATGGTAAACATAATCTGCAGTAGCAAAATAACACTGAGTACTCCAAAAAAGAAGGGAAAAGAAAAGATATGTACCCTCACAACTAAACCATGTATGGTTATCTACGTCCAGCGTACCTGTCAGTAATCCTGATTCAGATTCTGTCAGCATTTCTCCAGTTGTATGTGTAACAAACCTGGCACTGGTATACTTGCGGACCATATCAGGACCCCAAGGACCTAAACCCCTGCCAAAAAATATGAGAAGAAAATATTAAACAGAGATAACACTATACAAACAAATGTTAACATGTGAAAAGAAAAACCAAAAAACAAAAACTGTAAATCACATTCTCTTCTATATTTGTATTCCTGTGATCAATTCTCAACTTTTTCTTTAATCAACCCCTTTTCTCTACAACCAACTCCCCAATATATTTAATAGGAATATTATGATTCAAGAATTCGCTTCACCAGAAGTTAGGTTCAATATGACAGACTAGACCAAGCAAAAACTGTTCTATCCAAAAGTATTTATATGTCCATGACTTGACGGATTATATTTAATGCCACCAATCATTCAATAAAGAGACAATGTGAATTGAACTCCATATATGCCTACTTCAGTAACAATGCCATTAGAAAACATAACAAAGAATCCGAAGTACAGACGTGAAAATGTGGATAAATATATGGTGCATGTTATCATCAGATATAAAATTAATTTTAATAACAACTTACTTGAAAACATTTTAAAGATTTTGGTGTCCATGCATGCATCTAGTGATCACCACATTGTTGTAATGAAATATCAGACGCAGCAATTTAACAAACATTTGAAACCCAATCATTTAGAGAGATGATATACAAGCATGCGATACACCACCAAGCCGAAAAAGAACTGAAATGATAAAGGAATGGCTTTTATTTCTAGTGTCTCTATATTTTACATTTTCTGAATGATATTTCCTTCATAGCTATAGATTAATAGAAAGGATAAAGTATAAATAGAATAGGATGAAAAAAATAGGGACCTGGTAAATTTTACCTGATGATTTTCTGAGGCGTAAAATTAGATTCCCATATTTGATTCAGGATTGATCCCTTCCAGGTAGTTAAGAACTTTGTAATTCTCTCTGATTCAAACGAAAATCCAGCAGGTCCCACCAGAATCAAGTGTTTTACATGTTCGGGGTGCTATATATAAGTTATAAGATATATATCAGTACAACAATCTTAAAAAGAAAACCAAACAAGTTTTTTTAATGCAATGCAGAAAGAAACTCACCTTAAGTGCGTATTTGGAAGCAACATAACCACCAAAAGAATGCCCTAGTAGTATAAAATTGCTCAGGTTTTTGGCTTTTCTCCATTCCTCAAAAGAATCAATGAACCACGCCTCAGTTTCTGTTGTATCAAGAAGTTTAGCATTTTGCACATTAATTTTCAAGTTAAACAACAGCATTAAACATTCCCAATTCCAAATCAACTCTGGCACTGACCTTCAGTACTTCTGCATGAAAAGTCAGGCCTGCTAGATCCACCCCAACTGCAAAAAGCGTTACTTAATGAATAATCAGGTTGCAAAAAAACACTAATTTGCAATCATGGATGAAGTGAAGCCAAAGCTCACCCAAGCTGATCGATAGCAATAACTCTGAAACGAGTGGCAAGTGCATCAAAATTACGAAAAAAGAAACCCTGTGACGCCGCATATCCATGAACCATTACCAACGTAGGAGAATCATCCTTACTGTCAAATGTGACAGTGTTAATAAACCGTGGTTCATTGCTCGATGAACGGAACCATCTAACTCTGGAATCAGGTGGACCAGAACCAATATTAATCTGTTCTTGAACATACGGAGTCCTGTCCAAAAAGAAAAGAAAAACATCACAACCTTATATATATACAACTTAATTTTACAATTTCAGGCTAAACACCCTTTGTTGTTACTGTTACTCGAGGAGTAAAAGAATCCAGCTTATCCTGCTAATGCCCCAGCAGTTATTTAAGATGAAGTTACCGCAGTTCTTCAGTTAGTTAAACTTAAAGTACCAATCTCATTCACAAAGAAATTGTTGTATGATCCGAAACCATCATGTGTATGCTTCCCACCTATCTCCTTAGAATAGGAATGTTAACAAAATATTTCTTCTAGCATATTCTTTCTTTAGCTAAAATGTATCGAACATTACAAAAATCATCAGTGAGATTAAGTAAAACCCATAAAATTTTTTGAGATTTCCAGATTGACCAGGGTGTGTTTCAAAAAATCGAATTTAACAATATGTTGTTAGTATTTCTCTATTAATCAGCATCAGGAAGAACAATATTCAGAGATTTAAAAGCACAGCAACAAGTGAACCACATCCATCGTCAGAAGAGGAAAACAGAAGGAAACAATCAGTTCATAAAAAAATTGTCAACGATTCGCGTTTAGTGCATAAAACAGGTGGCAATTGCAGAAACAGAAAAGAAGGATTTAGGTTTGGTGAAAAACGTACTTGACAAGTGAGAGAAGCCGCTTTTCGGAATTGATGATGTGGTCGGTGGAAGTGGGTATCCAACGTAAGACGGAAGGCCAAAAGCGTCGCGAGGTTGTCGTGGAAGCAGAAACAGCAGCAGCAGCAGAGGATTCGAGGTTGCTCTTTCCAAGGTCTTCTGCCATTCTCATAAACCAACGAGAACGAATTGCGTTCATCCAATAACAAACAAACCAACTAAGTGTTACTCTGTTTGGTATCAGAGTGGTTGAAAAGTTAGAAATGATTGTGAACAAATTGAGAAAGATTTGAAGCAGAAAAGAGAAGAAGAACTGTCAAATTACTGATACTGAAAGAACCAAATGGAGCAGAAAGAAGAAAAAGGAAGATGGAAGAAAATGCTTACGCGCGCAATGACGCATTTGGACCTCAATTTTTAGTTATTTTCCTAATAATAACAATATAAAATACTTTCTTAATTACAAGGAAGAACAACAATGTTAGTATTTTAATAATCGATTATTATGATTTTAAAAATATATAATTTTATAGCTGTTATATTTTTTTTGGCTGTTATTATATTTTCTGGGTATTTATCAAAATTTTGGGAGCTACAAATAAGAAAACAAATCCAAAATCTATGAACAGGTTTAAAATAGAAATAAATTTGAATCACATTATTTATTCTTCTTCTTTTTTTTTAATTTAGAGTCTCAACTCTTTACCAGAACATTATATAAGATATTGAAAAATAAAATTTGAATCACATGTTCGTAAAAAAGTTAATATTATCACAATTGAGATATTAAGATATTAAAATTAAATAAAAGAATCGCACAAAAGTAATAATTAAATAGTTTGTGTACCAAAATATGGTTACTTTAAAGAATAATTTTGAAAAGAAAATTGTAAACCAATTTTTCCGTTGTATAGTTGTGAATATTTAATTAATATTTATATATATAGTTGTAGTTTATGGTAAATGCTAGAAAACAAACCAAAAGAAATATTAAATATTGTCAATGTAATTAACCTACTTAAATTATTATGTTATTAATATTTTTATATGAGATGTCATTTTATTTACTTATTAAAAATAATAACAGGACGGTAATAGCTATGGCTCTAATATATTATTTCCATATAAAATTATTAAAATTCATTCTTCAAACGTTATAAAAAAATATGAGCAAATTTCTCGTTCTTTCATGTATTTACTATATCATTATGCAAACAAAAGATAAAAAAAAAGTTACATATTTTTTAATCAATAACAACTTCTTTTAAAAAAAATATTATTATTGTATTGTAAGATACATATATCAGTTAGAAACACATATACTTTACCATAATAATGTATATTTAATATCCTACAAAAAATATATACTTAATATTAGTTAGTTTTTTATGTATCAATTCTAAAGGAAGGTAGACTTGCACCGCACACAAAGGCTACATGTGAGTCATAGAGTCGTTCGTTAATTTGACTTTTCATTTATTTTAAATTAGTTTAGCTGCTAATGATGTGGAAGATATTTCAACATAAGGTGACTCAAAACTTTTAGTGAGTTTTAATTAAAAAAAAATTGAATAACATTTTTTTTTATAAGCTACAATAGTAATGTATATTTAAAATTTGTTGATACTAATAATGTTAACAACAAAAATGAATTATATACGCTATTTTAATCAGGGATATCTTATTTAATACAATGTGAAATACATTGTTTTTACTGATTGTTCAGAAAGAGGGAGCATTATTTCATTTTATTTTATCACAATACAGATATCTCATTAGATCCAATTGGAATATTTTTATTTGATTATTGACAAAAAAAAACACATTTTTAAGATAGAAATAATATTTTATTTCGATTACCCAAAAATTTAAGTTTTCTTCAAATCTTAAATTTCAATTTATATAAACATGTCTCAGGTTTTAAGCTGATGTGTATAACTCTTCTGATGGAAATACTCTAAGAGTAAATAGTTTGTAATAAATAGGACACCATTACTTAATCTTTTTTATACCATGTGTCGTGTAAATTCACTGAATAAATTTTGTTGCTTCAAATCCTAACTTTCTAAAACCAATCACCTAAGTTTTCATATAATTATTTTCTCAAATATAAATTACTTATACTCGAAACTTGTTGCTAAGAGTCAATATGCTAATTAAAACTCTAAACCAAACTATTTAATAGAAAAATATCTGTACATAACGAATTTTTATACAAAATTTTGGAGTTAATGATTGTTAGCCCAGAAAACTGGTAATTCCGTCATTCAGCATCAAACATATAGTATTACAAAACAAATGTAAATATTCAAGTAAAAGCCAATAACAGAGGGTAGCTAGCTTAAATGAAAAAAATGAAATGCAAATTATAAGTAAATGAAATACTTCAAAAGAGTGTCATAGTTTCATCGCGTAGATTTCACAGCACCACAACCTGTGTTGTACTTTGCCGATGCAAAACTATTATCTAGAGTGTGATCTTTAACATCCAATGGTTGGCAATCCAACTAAATATGAAAAATAAATTGAAACAACCTTTCGATTCATCTATAAAGGTAATTAGAGAGAAACAGCACTGTAAAGATTCAGAGATATCATCAGAAGCAGTGAAGCACAGAGATCAACACTGAGAGAACGTAATATTTTTTTACACAAGGGAACTCTGAAGATCTAGTATGCTGTGACATGAAATCTATGCATTATACAGTATTTGAGTTTTTTCTTTTTCATATTTTTTCTGACCTCTGTCGAATGAGAATTCAAAATCCAACATCAAACCTAGAAACATAAAGCCAAAATGGTTATAACAAGATGATACAACAAAAATGTGTATTATACAATACTATACCATAAAATGGTACAGTTTTAAACGATACCGAATCATACCAGAAATGCGTCCAATATAGAGTCTGAGGGTAAATTTTCCACTGGGGTATGTAACCAATTTGAAATAGCATCAATAAAAATTAGGGTCATTCCCCTAATGAATAAAAAAGGTATAACCAAGCAAACATCACAGATATTCTTGGCAACCAATGTTCACAATAGGTGCAACCAATGAGGGGAATTCACAGTGGAATTCACAGAGGAGGGGGGAGACTGCTGCAATGCAAAGAAAAAAAGGTACTCACCCCAGTGGAATTTAATTTCCCCACCAGCGACATTTTTTAATCCAATATCACATACTGGTGGCTTGAAGACAGTCTGCAGCAGAAACAAAAGCAATAGAATCATAACAAGGCCATCCACCTCAACACTTTAGAATGATACATACAGGTAAGAAAACAGAAGAAACCTGAAAATTTGTTATGAAGAAGGTAATAGTTCCTAAATACATCAAAACAGAGGGAAAATACAGAATACCTAGTTCCTCCCATTAGTGAATGAAATGATCTTTCTCAGCCTAGAAACCATAGGAAGAGCTGTAAGCATAATTAGTACAGGAGAACGACCATATAGAACAGCAGCCCAATAATTACACACAAAGTAAACAACCATATAAAATGTCTTGGGCTGTTGGCCATCCCACGGTGCAGTCCTTTGAATCATAATTATAGTTACATTGACGAGCTTGTTTTGCAAGGAGGCGATGTATCTATTAATTATTTTAAGCACACATGAGGAAGCTGACTAAACTATGAGTAAACAGGGTGTTCGCACATGTGCAACACAGACGTACAAGAGAATCAGATAGAAGAAAAATAATTGGAGTAACCAAGTATCTTACAAAAGTTGGCATAATTCTTTCCCCTATTTGGAGAATGAAGAAAAAAAGTTAGTAATTGATGTTAAACTTAAATAAGAAAAATGTTTCTAGTTGGACATAGAAAATGGATATGTATGCTTGTCATCACTAGAACAATGCTAAGCTGTACAAATTGAAGAAATTGATAAGGTCATTTAATGTCTTGCCCTTCAGAAACCCCTTTAATAAAAATGGGGTCTAGGTTTTCAATCCTCAAAGGAATAAACCTCAATGAAAGATGATGTATTACTCGACAGATGAATGCAACCTGCCGTCATCTTCAAACCTGCCAATGCCCATCACCCTCAACATCCAACTGATATTTTCAATGAGTCTGCTTAGGTGTCGAAGTCTGGTTACTGGCAATCTACCAGCTGTATTTGGAATGCCGTTCAAGATTTTGCTAAGAAGGAATTCCATAGAACCCGCTTGATGTGAATGGATCAAGTTGTGTCTTTTTAATTATACCTTCTAGATCATTTACATAGGCAGATTGAGGTGCTCATATGAGATCATGCTCATTGCATCAAAACTGTGAGAACTGAAGTAGGAAGAAGAACCAGACTTTGGCAACTGTTACAAAAGACGTACAACAAAGTACAAACAATTCCCATCCAAAGAACATTAAGATTTCACATCTGATTTCATAGTCATGTGCCTCTCAATCAGTATATCCACAAAGGAGCGAATCTGCATGTTAGGCATCAAATGAAAGTCAGTGAGAAAGAATAAAGTTAAAAGGGCATGTCAGAACTATATACATATTAAAAAGTAAAATAAGAAAATAAATAAATGATTATGGGCATATTTGATTCCTATATTTAAAATATATTCCATTTAAAAATATTTTTTACAACAGCAGTATTAGAAAATTATGTTAAAAGTAATTCTTTTTTCAGATTTAAAAAAAAAAAAAAAAAATTAAAAAATTTTTTTTTTGATTTACTACTAAAAAAATAATAGAAAATTAAAATTAAAATTGTAGTAAAAGAAAAGGAAAAAAAAGAAAAAAAAAAAAAAATTTTTTTTTTTTTTTTTTTTTTTTTTAAATCTGAAAAAAGAATTACTTTTAACATAATTTTCTAATACTGCTGTTGTAAAAAATATTTTTA
>Ga0099822_1000407_pt1 | contig 38500 bp, 22 predicted proteins | sample CowpeawhiteBW_FD_76839 | JGI IMG/M metagenome (GOLD analysis project Ga0099822, IMG submission 76839) | Root nodule microbial communities of legume samples collected from California USA - Cow pea white BW | ecosystem: Host-associated > Plants > Roots > Nodule | place: USA: California | collected... | reverse complement strand
TTTTTTTTTTTGTGTTTTTTTATATATATATATATATATATATATATATATATATATATATATATATATATATATATATTTATATTTGACCGAGATACTAATTTGATAGTCAAATATGTATGAAAATGTCCGGAAGAAATTAAATTTATTAAGAAGATTTATCAATATTTATATACATTTAGAAAATAAAAATGATAAATTTATATATATTTTATATTTTTACATAAAAAATTTATAAATGTTACTTTTTAAGTGATCATTGTTTAAATTTAATTATTTTTATAAATTTAACTATTTTTAAATTAAAAATTATCTATAAATAAATAAAAATGACTTACAATCAAATTATAAAAAATGTATATTTAATTTTATAATTATAATAATATTAATAATTTTATTATTTTTTATTATCATTAAAAAGAAAAACGTATGTGTTTTCACTTAAAGAAAGAAAATGAAAAGCAAATATACATAAATTAAATGTGTATGAGTATCTTTAATTAAAAAAATCAACTAAGATTGTATGAGAAGATAACACTGGCGGCTATATTTAAAGTTAAAGGTTAAAGAGGGTAAGAGGCACGTGCAATTCATAACTGCATCATCTCCCACTACATGTACCTTTTATTTGTTAGGTTTCATATTATTGCATTTTTATTTTAAATCACCATAAATTCAACAAATTAATGCTTTGACTTTCACCTCACCACACTAAATTTTTCTTTTTATTACTTTCCATCACTAATATAATTTAATCATTCATTTATGCTCGCAGCAAAAACATTTTATATGTATAAAAAATTATTAATAGAACAAATTAACAACACAAATTCATTCAAATTAGGGGTGGGTAAGTAGTCATTTTAGCTTTGACTTTTGAAACTCTGTGTTTAAAGGAAACATTTATGAAATAAATTATTATTTTCAGTTTGAATGTGACTTTCAAAAGCCTCCTTATGAAAAGGGATTTGGTTAGTGGGCTGAACTAGTGAAAAACTAAAAGAAAATATTAATAAAATACTTTTTTTTTCCTTTCATTTTATTAAGAATTAGTTTATCCAATTAAAATTAATAAATTAATTCAGATAATTAACAATTTTAAATTTTAATTAAGTTTTTGTTAAAATGTTTTGTAATCAATTGAGTATTCAAAAATTTAAGATATTCATCTTTTATTTCTTTTATTAATTAAGTCACATAAAAAAATTTCTTATTGTGTTTATACTATAAAAAATGTGAATAATCTATGTATGAAAAGATAGTGTGATTAATGTTAAACATTGTATTATTTTAGAAGTTTTATAATATCAACATACATCAGTTTTTTTCAAAATATTTTTTAAGTTAACGTTATTTTATATATTTAAATAGTTTTTAACTTTAATATAAGTTAATTTTAACTTTATAAAACATCCAAATTCATTTTTTTCTTCACATTTTTCTTATCTAAAAGCTTTTTAAGAAAAATAATGTTCCATTCCATCCATCTTATTGGCTGCTATTAACTAGCCACAAAAAAATAAAATAATTTATAAATTATTTCTATGTTTATAAAGAATTGTCGGCAAATGTAAAATTTGGTGTAAGGAAATTAACCACCAACGCCCAACAATATTTGAATTTACTTATCTTTTATAAACTAACGTGTTTTCTAAATTATTTGTTGTGTATTTAATTCTTATCTATCTTCTTTATTTAAATCCGTACGTCCATTCATTGGAAAATTTGGTCAACTCATCCGTGTCAAACCCTTACCCATAAATCTAGAAGGCTAACCCTATATGGAGTACACAAGTATTACAATAACCTAATGTTATATACAATAAAACCAAAAATTAACAATATATTTTTCAAATATATAAATGGGTTTCTTCAAGGCTCTATAAATACTTTGTAAAATTAATTATTCCAATTTGAAGTTATAAATACACTCAAAATATATTTTTCTCTCAAAATATTTGTTTCCATTTTAATTAACTTGATTTCTCTTTTCATCCACATAACTCATATAATGAATTGTCAAACTTGGCCACTAATGGTTAAGGAAAATATCCATTAATTGATTTAAATAAGTATTAATCTATTTGATTATTTTAAATGGTTGTGGTGCTATGCTATCTAAGATTAGGCTGCTAGATCCCAAACATTTAATGAAAGAAAATTCAGACATATTTATTTTACTGATTTTTATTTGAATATTATTTTATTATGGACTTCCTAGACCGAGAGTTTCTTCTTAATTAAAAAAAAAAATCAGATATAAATGTAAAAGAGATTAAATAGTGAGAAAGTTGAAAAAAAAAATAATAAGGATAAGAAAGAAATATTATATTATGAAAAATATATACATGTATAAAAATTGGTTTGGGTTATGACATTGGGTTCACTCTCAAGATCTATTGAGAAATGATAAAGGGACAACAAAGAGGACCCTAATTTGTTTAATTTTATTATTTAGTTTATTCATTTTAATTCGTTATTAGTAAAATGTTTAGTCAGGTCTTACATATAATTTTTTTTATATTATTAAATTGGCGTAGTTAATTTGATAACTGAAAACGTAATTTTGTTATGATTAATCACGATCTGTAATGCAAAACGTAGTTTTGTTATTTAAATGTTAAAATATTGAATTTGTAGTTTGATTCAGAGAGGAAGAAGAAAAGTGAAAAAGAGGAATTGAACGGTGAAATTTCAATGGCGGGGATTCAGATGCTACCGTACGGCGACGTCGATTCCAATTTGAGGGCTATGGCCGGGTGCGCCGAGGGTTTCGGCCGCCATGCCATCGGCGGCCTCCATGGTTCTCTGTATATCGTCACCAATCTCGCAGGCACACTAACCTATGCTCCTTTTCTCTGCATTCGATTTAATTTAATTGAATTCTGAAAATGTGAATAAACAATAATTGATTGAATTGAGATGAATGACAATAAGATAGTAAGTATAGATCGTGGTTTATGATGGATGAATGATTGATTTCAGATGACGGTCCTGGGTCCCTTCGCGAAGGATGTCGTAGAAATGAACCTTTGTGGATTGTTTTTGAGGTTTCTGGTACGATTAATCTGTCGTCGTACCTGAGTGTGTCGTCGTATAAGACAATAGATGGGAGAGGGCATAAGGTGAAACTGACTGGGAAAGGTCTGAGGCTGAAGGAATGTGAACACATCATCGTGTGCAACCTTGAATTTGAGGGTGGTAGGGGTCATGATGTTGATGGCATTCAAATCAAACCAAATTCTAGGCATATATGGATCGATCGATGCACCCTTCGTGATTACGACGATGGCCTTATAGACATCACAAGACAAAGCACCGATATCACTGTATCCAGGTTGGTGGGCTCATTTTCTCCATTTTTAATTGAATTAGAACAGTGGTTTGACTCCTGTGATGTGATTATGGTAAACGTAAGTCATCTCAATAGTTGATGAGAGGGTTAATAGACATGTGCATATTTAATATCATTGGTGGGTATGCTTTGTTATGCATGTGCATGTAATATTATGAGAAATGATATTTTGACAATTCCTTTTCCATCTAGAACCAATCGAAAACCCTTTTATAATAATATAATAATAGTAAAATCTGAGTTCGTCAATGATGTTTTGATAATAATTGGGTAAGTGGCGGTGTACTCCTTGTATAATTAATATTAGTTACGCTAGTATTAATAGTTTGTTTTTCATTAATGGCTGGCCCTGTGTTTGGATTCACATCCACACAACTCTAAAGCATGTCATTGAAGAAACTATTATGAAGAAGTAGATAGACTTGGACATAAATCTGCGTGCATTGTGATTATTTACCTTTCCTTTGAGAGGAGTTGTTCATTTTAACTGAATTGAACTGCAACATTGGTTTGTCAAATGTTCTACGCATAGTAATCTCAGTTGTGGATAAGAAAATTCATGTTTGATTTTGATTTTTCAACGCATCCAAGATTTATAATCTATCAGCAGTTGATTTATTCATCCATGACTGAAGGTGTGTTTTGAATCCTCTTCCACACGATTTGGGCACGTCACTGGAAAGAAAAAACAATTAGTAATTGCTTTTAGTCTTTTTTTGACATGGATCATTGATGGATTCTCAGATACACAGAGATTACATACCTTATCCTTTAGAGAGAGGATCTCGATTTAGAGGAGGCGAATCAAATGGTCAAAAATGTGATGGGTTACTTTGTTTTGTGGCTCTAGGTGTTACTTTGGGCAGCATGACAAGACCATGCTCATTGGAGCTGACCCGACTCACGTTGGTGATAGATGCATCCGGGTGACCATTCACCACTGTTTCTTTGATGGAACGCGGCAAAGACAGCCACGTGTGAGGTTTGGAAAAGTTCATCTGTACAACAATTACACCAGAAACTGGGCGATTTATGCTGTTTGTGCTAGTGTGGAATCCCAGGTGAGCTTGCTGCTTTCATCTGCAGATTTTCTTAAAATTTGCTTTCTGTCCTAAGTTCTATGCAAGAACTGAGAGAGAGAGAGTAATTGATTCCGTGAAATCATTTTACAGATATACTCTCAATGTAACATATATGAAGCGGGAACAAAGAAAAAGACTTTTGAATTTTATACTGAGAAGGTAAAATATTTCTTTTCACTCAAAAGTTTGCTGTTTTATGGTCATTAAGCATATCATATTCACAAAGTTACTCTAAGAACAAGTTTTATGGCTAGTAATGGTTGTGATAACAATGTGTCTCTAGGCGGCAGATAAGGAAGAGCAAAAGTCCGGCAACATAGTATCAGAAGGAGACATGTTTTTGAATGGTGCAGAGCCATGCTTGGTTACAGAAAACAGAGAAGTGGCCATGTTCCATCCTACCGAATATTACCAGACGTGGACGATGGAAACTGCTGCGCATTCTCTTAGAGAGATCCTCCAATTGTGTACAGGTTGGCAATCCATTCGTAGGCCAGTAGATCGTATGGTCCCTAATTAAGATTCATTGCATGAGCACACCTTCTGCATTATGAGGAAACCTTTCACATTACATCAAGCACATTTAAGAATGAAACTTTAATTTGTCCTTTATTTAATTCGAGTTCTACTAACATATTGTTGTGTTCTGTTAACATAGTCAACTTTGTGGTTATGACACTTTTCGATTTGGTATTTATATCGGTCCCCATTCATAATTTTCATTGTCAGAAGTTATTCTTATTCAAAATTGAAATTTAGAGGTATTTTCTTTTTATAATTTTATTTTTGAAGTATATAGATGTGGTGACCAAGCAAGAAAAATATTTAAACTCGTATTTAATTTACATTGTTTAAGTCCTTGCCTTTGGCTATTCTCTAAGTATGAGACGTGAAAACAAGGTCACTTTTTCTAAGTTGATGACTTGAAATAAATACATTAGCGTTTTTCTTTTCTAGTTGAAAGCACTGAAGTTAGTCATAAATTGGAGCTTAATAAGTTAATTAATTTACTGCAAACTGGCTTCTGATTTTTATGTGTCGAACTACAAGACCATAACTTTTAATTTTATTCATTTTGAAACATCTATTATTAAATGTAACGAGGTAATGAGTGTATATGAATTTATACTATAAATTTGATAATTTTATATTATAAAGAAACGGTATTTAAGGAGTTCCTTGTGAAGTTCACATGTAAATAATTTAGACCAGGAAGAGAGTTGGTTATGGAGTTCACATGCCAACAAGTTTGACAATCAATAACAACAAAATGAGATTTAGAGAGAATAGTAGTTGTGGCATAATGTTATTGGTCTTCTGTACACTTCTTTATTCGGATTCTTCGGCCCATCAACTGTGATCATCCCTGGACCACTGCACTTTTGGCCCACTCTTTTGATTACTCGAGGTCACATTTTATTCATTATTTTTTTAATTTCATTTGACTAAGGCAATGTGCTGAACAATAATGGTTTACTCTCAGAAAGGGTTTGGACAAAGTTTTTCACAAGATTTTGTTGGGGGAAAAAAATTTCCAGCTTCTAATACAAACTAAATTAACTTACGTACTTTAACTTTAAGTAAGCTAACTAAAGAGTTTATTAAATAAGAAAAGTGAATGAGTTAATTTTAACTTGCTTTCGAAAAACAAGTTGATATATAGAAAACTCAGTTCATTTTACCTTTTTTATTTTCTCATTCTATAAATATTTAGAGAAAAATTTAGCTAAGTGTAATCAAAGTTATTTGATTGTATCAAATATAAATGATATGGAAAATTTTATCTGTATATGGTTGGGTTGTACTGTGAAAAAAACAAAAATCTCCGCCCTTTCCAAGAAGAAAGTATATTTTGCCATAATCATGGAGAAGAGAGACGCTAAGCCGGGAGAAGATGCTACTCTCATAAATGGCAGATTGGATTGAGAACACATACAGTTCAATAGAGATGAGACTGACTATTGAGTAGATTAGCGGAAAACATGAGGATTAAGTACCTAATCCATGCAGTAATTTAATACCACAGAATATATATATATATATATATATATATATATGCTTTGACTTTTCTTTTCTCTGTTACTATTTGAAGGTGTGATGTATCTACATTATTTCATGGACTAAGCATCTCTTCTACCATACTTAATTTTGCTAGCAATCAAATCTTATTAGCACAAAAAAAACAAATTACAAGTTTTGCAAAAATGTAAACAAATTGGATGCAATTTTGACACTTATTACATATAAAACAAATTAACTCCTTTATAAATACCTTCTTAAACTCTTATAAATGAAAAACACTGGCATAGTAAAAAATTTAATTTCAACAAACGCCCAGCCCAGTATAGTTATTTCCGAAGGAAACAGAATATTTCAAAGCTATTCGAAATAGGTAGGCATTAAAAATTCCAACGTGATTTTAACTGATTAAATGTGTCTAACACGAAATATTATTGAGTTCGATTGAAGACTAATTTCTTTTAGTTAATTATATTCAGACTCGTACAATATAAACATCATAAATTAAATTTATGGGTTCTCTTAAACGCCGCAAATGGTCTGGGAACACATTTCTCAAAATGTAAATGTAAAGGTTGATTAAAAGAAACGTCAAAAATGCAATGCATCAATTTTGAACGAATACTAAAACAATGCGCATAAATTCTAATAGCTTCAAAAAACCAAACACGAATTTTAACATAGGCAATAACAAATGGTAACTCCGACATGAAACTACAAATCTGTGATGTATCAAAACTGGTCAAGTATTAAAGGAGTAAACGTCAAATTGATCAATAAGATTTGCTCTAATATTACACCTTGATAGCATACTTCCTCATTGGGAAATAAGTCTCCTTCTTCTTCTCCCTCTCAGTCTTCAACGAAGCCTGCATGAAAAAGAAACAAGAAATCTCATGAGAAACAACTGTTGTCCATCACCACCAAATATAGTCCTATAAGAGTTCACTTCTCTACAATCATGTTAATCTACAATGTAAGAACACCTAATAGTCGCATTTAACTTCACTTCTCCCCAATAATTTTTATAGAAAAAATTAGAGGAACATTGATGTTTATGTCTCTGAGATTTTATAAAAATCCTAAACAAGGTTATATTTCCTCGTGTCTAAAGCTAATTATATCAATGGAAGTCAAAATCACAAGCATTTCTCCCAAATATTGTTTAAGAACAAATTCAGGAGCAAATAACACATTAGATAACATTTGGAAAGGACTGGATCAGATCAAATTGATCCAACAACCGGATGTCGCTGACTTTCAATCAGGATAAAAGAACCTTTACGAAGGACAGACAATCTTAGCATGGGTATTTCAAACAGACAAACTTCAAAAACAATACAGTATTTCTCTCTAACAAGATGATGGTGCAAATATGTCTATCTCAAAAATTAATTTTAAACCGACCAGTGTACATCCCAATTTATATAAGAGAAGCAAAGTAACACAACCCTCACTACAGAATAGTATAGGAAGGGATTCTCACACATTTCGCCTCTGTCAAAATACTCCATAAAGCATTGAGGATATATAATTGAAATTTGAGTAATACAGGAGAATTATAAAGCACACGAGCAACCATAGAAAAAAATGGTCCAACACAAATAAAGTACAGATAGAAGTTGCTCGAGTAACATCTCAAGACCATAGACATTAAAGGCATTACACAAAAAAGTGCACTCAAATTAGATCAGGTAGGCACTAGTAAAAACAAAAGTGGAATGAGTATCCCTAAAAAATAGAATAAATTCAAGCTCATCAAAACCAATGCAATCCATTTATTAAAAACTAACAACAGAGCATTCGCATTAGTCGACATACTTTTGGTAACATAAAGTTAGTAGTTCCATTAAAGGAAGAACCAATGGCATTACCTGGTGCTTAGTAAGCCTCCTGCGAATAGCCCTGGTCTTCTTGGGGCGGAGATCAAGGGGCAGGTACTTTTTGTTCTTGTAGGCATCCCTCAACGCAGCCTTTTGCTTCTGAGAAATCACAGTCAAAACCTGGGCAATCGACAACCTCACCACTTTTCTGCAACCACGAATTGAAAATAAAAACATAAACACAAGCACCACACATGCAAAAATACAAATTCAAATGACAAACAACCCAACGCGGAAAGACATGAAATTTTACATCTTGGAGAGCTTGTTAGGGGCACCTCCGGTGACCTTAGCAACACGAAGCAATGCTAGCTCGGCCTTGAGGTCCTTCAGCTGATTCAAGAGTTCAGCTTTCGTCTTCTGTCTCAGCTCGTAAACCTTAATCCTCGCTGCAAAAACACCGCTTTTAGGCACATCAATTAACAACAATGGACAGGGAATAATGCTTCAGGAAATTACCCATTGCTACAATTCCACGAGCTTCCGCTTCGGCTGCGACTCTACGTTGTAAACCCTAGTGTTAAATAAAAGAGACGAAGCTCGAAATTAGGGTTTTTTTTAGTTATATAGAATGCTGTTTCGGGTTCGACCACATGCGGTTTTAAACGGGCCTTCAGTTTTTTGTTAGGTTAACTCGAAACGGCGAGGCCCACTTTACTAGATTGGGCCGATTTAAACTTTCGAATTGGATTTCTTTTCTTACTTCCTCATAATTCTTATTTCACTCTTTCTTTTTTTGTAAATTTTTCAAAGCCGTATCCTCTATTGCAATGTTTCCAAATATATTTTTATAAATATATAAATATTTCAGAAATTATTTTTTTAGTATATTTACCTTAAATAATATACTCTAAAAGCATTTAAAATGGTAAGACTAGCTAGAGAAGTAATATTAGAAATCTGATATATTGTCAATTTATAAACTACTCAAATAAGCTCATAAATAGTTTATTGTTTTTTGACCAATCGAATTTGTAAAGATGATCTCCAGTATAATAAAAATATATAATAAAAAAATTATATCTAATAATTATTTCTAGATATTTTATTAAATATCCTTTTATGTAGAGCTTTAGATGGATTCAAAATTGTGATTGAGATGTACGAAAAATTTGATTCGTGTGGGGAAAGTCTTATCTTTTTGTAATGATGATTTTTTCCTTTTGTCATGTTGTTTTTTGAAAAGTTTGTGTTAATGGCGAATTGTGACTTGTGTGTGTTGAATTGTGGGTTTGTGCTTGAACCATCCATATGGCAATGATGTGGTGGTTCCGAGTTGTCACTCGTCTTTTACGGCCAAACCAAACAACACACCAAAGTACAGACAAAAAATAAACAGTGACGAAAATAGAAAAAAGCACCAACACATGCGTGCCTTCCTCGTCCATTCGAATTCAAACAATAGTCTATTTCATTATCTAAAGAAACTATCTCTTTCGATAATTATCTTTATTAATCTTTCAATTCCATGATTTGATTTTTTGATAAATTTAAATATCTAGATTAAATATGTTTGTAGTCTATAAATTTATCGTGAAATTTAAATTCTTCGATTAATTTTTGATACATTTTGATTCTCAAATTTAAAAAAATAATAAATATAATTCACTTAATTATGTTAATTTATTTTTGTGTTAAATGATGTTTCAAGTTGATATTTGAATTGAAAGGTGTATAACTCAATGTCAACTTGTATTGGACTACGTCTTGAAAAGTCTCACATCGTTTAAAATAACTTAGGGAATTGGTGTTAGTGATTATATAATGGATTCTATGTTCATATTGTTCCTTGTATTTAGCTAAAAAAGGTATTTTTTTTATAATTATTTTTAATAATCTTTCAATTCAATAATTTTATTTTAAATAAATTTAAATAATTATTTTAAGGTTAAATATGTCTGTAATTTCTATATTTGATCGTGAAATTTAAATTTAATTATTATTCAGATTTTGATATATTTTAATTTTTAAACTTTAAAAATAAATTAATATAATTCACTTCATAACGTTAATTTGTTTTTGTATAAAATGGTGTTTCAAGTTAATATTTGAATCAGAACATATACTATTTAAATGTCAACAACTAAAAATATATTTAATCTATCTTATTAAAAAAAACAAATATACAATTTCTGAACTAAAAATTATTTATATAAAAAAAGTCATCACAGGACTTCTGTAAAACTAGTATTATAAATGAAATTAGGATAAAAATGATCTAAAACAATATTTTCATCATTAAATATACTTTATTTAAGAGAGAGAAAAGTCAACGTTGTGACGGAAATCATGTAAACTTTTCTTTTGGCTTACATACCATGCATTTAAATCACCATTCATTTTAACCCTTAGTTTTAGTTGGAGTTTTCGACATGTACGTTAAAGAGTTATTTTATTCTACTTAGGTGGTTTAATAACGAAAGTATGCATTATTTGTTTAGTTAAACAATACAATTAGCTTTATGCTCTAACAGTTTGTGTCTTTATCTTAATAATACACCTTTAAGTCTATAGTTATAAAACTAAAATCATCTATCATAATATAATGTTAACTTTTTTTCTTTTATACATTTTAGTTTTAATTGTTTATGTAAAATATGATTATTTATATTTATTTGGTGTTGACTAAATAAACTTATGGTGTAAAAAATATTGTTAATTAATCGTAAATTGTAAAAAATATTACGCATGATATAAATTCAATGTGAGTTAAGAATTTCACATAATGGAAAAATTAGTAAAATGAACAGTATATAAATAAATAAAAATTAAAAACACATTATTTTAAAGTTTTGAATTCAATATAGTGTCATAATTATTTAAATGGATTTGTTCATGATTCGTTAGTATCAAATCAATTCATATCTCTCTTAGGAAAAACTTAAGATTGATATCAAAGTCAATAGTTCATTAAATAAGATGAACAATAAGTAGAAAAAATTATAAACATACGAATTTAAAGTATTTGATTAAAAGTGGTACCCAATTTCTTATATAAATTTGTACATGTAAAGAAATTCACACTTTGTACTATGCGTACTATTTTTAGATATGCTATTCTTAATTTGGTATTGATAAGATCTTGCAATACAAATTAACCTTTTTTAGATGATTTTATTTAAAGTTTGTTGATAACTTTTTTATTTATTTTAATACATTTAAATAAAGAATTTCAAAGTCATTGAATAAGTGTTTCATTTAATTAATTTTTAAAACACATTCCTGTATTGCAAATATTGAATATATTTTGCTAAGAAATACAAAATCATTTGTAAAAACTTTTGAAAGAAGAGTAGTTTCACCTTCAAAGTTAAAATAAATGGCATGTGTAGAACAAGTTGAAAATGCATAAAAAAAAAAGGTTATTTCACACATTCAATAATCAAATCGTGGAGGCTAGTTTTGTTTGAATTGGAAATTTCACGTGTTCTTGGCTTTCCTTCTTTATTGAAAACCGTGACTTCTAGAAATAACCCTTTTTGAAAAAAAAAATACAAGTCAATATTTTTGTAGTTTCAATTATTCCAATACACATTCATATAAAGTCTAATATATAATCAGAATGAGAACAAATAGCAAAAAATGTAAAGTCAAAAAACATTTGTTTCAACTATATTAATTAATTAGTATTACAATTCACTTACATTCCTTTTTCAACGTACTGTTATCCCTTGTGTTGTGTCCATCAATGATGCTTTAAAAACAGTTTAATTTCTTTAATTTATTTAATAAAAATATAACTATGATTTAACGATACAAAGAGCAATTCAATTATTTGGAGTAAATTAACCCTACATTTAAAGGGTATGATCATATCAAATTAAGGACGAATGTCATGATTGAATTTTATACTTGTTTGTGTTTTCATATTTCAAATAAATTAATCATAAGTTTAAAGAATATGATAATGTATCAAATTTTTGCCGAAAGTTATGATTGAAGCGTTTGGGTGAGCGAGATTTAGTTGTTATTTGGATAATCAAATTCAAGAATATTTAATTATAACAAGAAGATGGAAATTTACAGTTTTGATTGCTTTATCAAAGTTATTGTAAATATTACATAATATTATATTTTTAATGTTCAGATAAAAAGTTTGTTTGTTAACATTTAAAAAAGTTTTTTTTTTTCATGTCAAACAAACTCGCAAAGAGATGTAACCAATAATGTTCGTGTTAATGCTAACAAATTAAATGATCATAAATGCATTAAATATAATTAAGGAATTAATAGCACCCAGTCAAAAGAAACTTCCCCGTCCAAAAAAAAAGTCCAACAAAATTAATGCCAAGTTGCTTCCAAATGAAAACACCAAAACGTGGTTTTATTGAAATAAAAAAGCACGTCTATTATACTATTAATTTAGCTTAATAATCTAAAATATTTTTGCATCTCTCTTTGCCTGTTCCATTGATCCATTCAATTCAACCACATTTTTTTATAAATTAGCCAAATCTTAATCGGATACAATTCTGATACAGAAGATATTGATATATAATAAATTAATAATTATGATAATTAGTCTCATATTAATTAATAATTAAGTGGCATCATTAATATTGAGATGTGTGTAGACCAAGAACACAACACTTCTCTGGTTCTCGCTTGTTGCCTCTATAAGTGGAGAAACTCATGACATTGTTTTTCCCACTCTTACGTGTTTTATTTTCCTGAATTTCATGCACTCTAATCTTAAAATCTCTCTCTCTCTCACTTCACTCATCTAATCATCACTCTCTTCTTCTTCTTCTTCCTCTCTTCGTCTCTCTCACCAAAAACCAACCTTTCTTCATGGTCTCTCTCTTTTTCTTCATCTCTTTATCTATAAATATCATATCTTTGTTCATAACTGATTTTCTTTTGCTGTTCCTTTCTTCTTTCTGCAGGCCACTGAAACCCCCGCGATCAAATACGAGGAGGTAACAATCAACATCGACATATATATAAATATCTTATCTTGATCTTGTTCAAATTCTTCAGACAGAAATTCAAGGAAATCTTAATATTTTTTTCTACATTTTTAAGGAACATATACTAAATTCACGAGGGATGAAGCTCTTTACATGCCGATGGCTTCCGGCTAATAGGAGTCCGAAAGCTTTGATCTTCATGTGCCATGGCTACGCCATGGAATGCAGCGTCACCATGAACAGTAATCACGCAATAACCCTCTGAACGTTCATTCGTTTTCACTTTTCCAGTTTTCGATGGAAGTTGATTCGGTTGATGTAAATTTTCTGCACTTTTTTTTTCTGATTGCAGGCACGGGAATAAGACTTTCGCAAGCGGGTTTTGCGATGTTTGGGATTGATTACGAAGGACATGGAAAATCAGAAGGGGTTCCTGGTCTTGTCATGAATTTTGACAGAGTCATCGACGATTGTTTGCAACATTTCTCCACAATTTCTGGTTTGTTTCTTCTTCTTCTTTCTCCCTCTCTATTTTCATGTCAATTTGTTCCCTGCCACTAAGGTTGTTTCGTTGAACATGTTTTTTCAACCCTTGACGTGGCCAATTTGTCGCTTGGTGAATATGTTTGCGAATGAAGTTGTCTTTTTTTTCTTTATTTTTTGAAACTGCAGAAAAAGCAGAGTACAAGAACAAGATGAGGTTCTTGATGGGTGAATCCATGGGAGGAGCTGTGGCACTTCTTTTGCATAGGAAAGAACCACAATTCTGGGATGGGGCCATTTTGGTCGCACCCATGTGCAAGGTTTTGATCCCTTTCTCCATTTTTTTTTTGTCCTTATTCTTCCAAATCCACACATGTGATTCCTTTTATAAACACTGTTCTTTTTGCTGCTATATTTAATCATTTATTGAGTTTAATCAAACATAATAGTGCAAAATTAATCATACACCAAAACTTGAATCACAGACAAAAAAAACCTAATAACAACAACTCTGAGTTTCATTTGGACCATTCAGAGGTTGGTAGCATTGGTGTGTTCTGTGATTTTCAAAACCCAGCAAATTTGGACCCAATCAAAATCATTCTTTTCTTCTTATTTACCTATTCTCATGGTTTCTTTCTGGGAATCTATTCAAAACCGTTTGAATACAAAATTGTTTTTAACAGATAATAACTTAAGAGAGACGCAAAATGATCGACATAAAAAAAATACAGAGATGGTTTGTGAGACAATTACGTAAGAGATAGAAAGAGATAGAAAAAGATAGTAAATTAGTTTGTATGTCACTCTATCTAGATAAGGCACGTCAGAATCTTTCCTTTTTGTTAATTCAATGCATCGATACTTTTATTATCAATCGTTACTTGTTCTATATAATTTATAACCGGAAAAATGTATCCCGAGAAATAGATATATAGTTTTGTTTTTATCTAAATTTATTTATCTATTATATTACTAGAATATATAGAAGACAAAATATATGTTTTTATATATTAGATTTGAGTTTATTCGTAAGTTAAAAAATAAATTAGTGGATTTTTTTGACCGATACTATTATTTGACATCGAAGGTCTTTGACTTTTTAGAAGCGTTGAATGTTAACGCATCGTTGAAGATATTTTTAAGCTAAACCGTTGTAAATTATTCTGATAATGCGTCAGAATCAGAATCCGCAGCCTACAGAAAGGGACTTATTAATGCATTTTTACTTTAAAAATACACCCACATTTTGAAATTTTCAAACCCACAACATAATTATAATGAAAAATGTTAATAAATTTAATTATTATTTATTTAGCATTAAACAGAGAAAAAAAAAAGAGTTTTGTTGTAAGACTTGGGTGAAAATGAGGTGAATTATTATTTTGTTGATGCATTGAGGTGACGTATTTGTTAATAAATTGCAGATTGCAGAAGAAATGAAACCAAACACAATGGTGATTAGGGTATTGAATGCACTAAGCAGAGTTGTTCCGTCGTGGAGAATAGTGCCCGGCCCAGACATAATTGATATTGCCTTCAAAGTGCCTGAAGTGAGAGAAGAGGTATTTCGAAGCATTTATTTTTTGGTGTAATTACTTCCATAATATCTGTTTTTGTTTCGATATCAGTTTGGTATCCCGTATTCGCTTTTAAAATTAAAATTGTGTTAATTAAGTTTCAACACTTGAAAAAAATATTTCCATGATAATGATTTTTGTTTTAAAGGAACCTAATTGAGACATTTTTTTAAAAGTTGAAATTCGATTGATACCTTTTTAAAAGGATAATAAACTGACACATTCCAACAAAAGTGTGTATTATCCCACTAATTAAACCTTAGTCTTTTATCCTTTGATAACATTTGATGCATTATATATTGTTGTATTGAACAGATCAGAGAGAATGAATATTGCTACAAAGGAAGGCCTCGGTTGAGAACAGCCTCGGAACTTCTAAGGATCAGTACAGAAATCGAGTCAAGACTGAATGAGGTAAATTTGTATGAAGTGAATGAGAAAGACGCATTGAATTGAATTGAATTAATGAAAAATGTGGATTTTTGGTTAGGTTTCACTTCCTTTTCTAGTTTTACACGGTGAGGAGGATCAAGTGACGGATAAAGCAGTAAGCAAACAGCTACACGAAGTGGCTGCAAGCTCAGACAAGACACTGAAGTTGTACCGAGGAATGTGGCATGGTCTGCTGTATGGAGAGCCACCGGAAAACTTGAATATTGTATTCGCGGATATTATTCGGTGGTTAGAGAAGAAAACTCAGTTTGGAAATGCAAGATTGGAGAGAGAGCTGAAAGGAGAACATGAACTTGCGATGAGGTCTGATCTCTAGCCATTTAGAAACACAAAGTTAGGGAATAAGCGTTAGAGCGAGGGAGGGGTCGTGCATTTTAAACAAATCAATTTATATGTGCATTAACGCCCGTGTGTACAGTTTCAAATCAATTTATAAACCAACAAATGCCTCAATTTCTTATTTCAACATTACCACATACCTATTCTCTTTATGTAATTAACTTTTACTCATTTATATACGTAAATTCATCACCATAACGCCACCGGCACCACTCTATATAATAATTGTTTCAAACAGTGTATGCTTCTGTGTTTGTATCAGCATATGCATTTTTATTCGTAAATTTATAAAATCACTGTTATAATTCATCTTACGAATTTGATAAATTATTGCAAAACTTAATACACGAAATACTTCTTCACATGTTAAACCGTATTATTATATTTATAATATATATCACCATTTATTTGATATTTTGTAAACAATGATTAGATTTAAACTGAAAATCAATCCTATACAAAGTACTATTTGATTGAATTACAATATAATTGATGTTTTTTTCTTTTAAATAAAAAAGTCATTGTGGTTGAATCGATTCATTTATCTTTAAAATTAATTTAATCTATTTCGGAAACACCTTTATCGGAATATAAGATCGCAAAAGCTTTGGTAACCCCCAAACAGCAAAAAACCATTACGACATATGCATGTTTCATTTCAACAGTAACCAACACCCGGTAACAACGCGGAAAAAGCAGGCACCACAAATTCAACAAAACAAAACTCCAAATGAGGGTAATCGGTTACCACTACACAGTTTCTCAACAATTAAATAAAATAAATAAAAAAAAACTAATAATTTCTTTCGTGCATAGTGTCTGATGATGAATTTTGATAGGTACATTAAATGCAATGGTGTTTAATTTTGGAAAACAACTAGAACCAACTTTTCGTTGAAATGGTAAAGCAGTGATATTCTACACTAAATTTCAAATCCAGTTAAATCAAGCATCTGATTGAGCAGAAGAGGGGTTGCTGAGTGAGTTGTAGATAGGAAGTGATGTGGCACGTTATCACATCCACAAAGCGTGATAACAGTTAACTACGACTAATTACAACATAAATTGCCAACTGAGGTCGCCAGGTCCCTTCATCCCCCCTTGAAATAAATAGGACAAGAAATCACTGTTCCCGTATTAATGAGATACACCACCTTACTTCACTTTGTTAGTATTTGACCTAGCTCCGGCGCCCAAATGACCTACTACAAAAACACATTTCCACCATGACCTGCAAGCAACACCAAAACACAGTATACAACACATTCATCAAATCAAAACTCTCAGTAACTAAGCAACTGCAAAAATTATTCAAGATTAATTATCATTGTCATCATCTCTGTCAAGACCCACATGGCAACAGATGGAAGTAGTTTAATTGGAACAGAGGTGATCTATTTAAACAACGCCTATAACATGGGTTCTAACCTAAAGAACAAAATATGTTGCGTCTTCTATTTCCCTCTTATCAATAATTATCAACTAATTAAATAACTACTACCAAGTGTGTGGGATGGGGGAGGGGTCTACTTCTCCTTCCTTAACTACCACATAACTGAAAATCCAAATCTCTAAAGGGGAGAAAAAGGTAAACGACCTGTTTGATTACCCAGTTTAGCAGCTGCCTTGGGAATACCAAACAACAAAAATTTTGGACAGGCGAAGAATTTTCCTTTAAATTTTATTCAGCAGAAAATAAAGAAAACAATCCTCAGCCAAGACTATCCTTTAAAAGGAGATAGTCCAGATAAGGGGTTGGAGGGTTAGTCGCATTAAAGAGGCTAGCTTCTTGTAAACATGTGTAACAGTAATACCTCATTCTCTATTTAAGGATATCTAAACTCTTTTAGTATAAGATCTGCATGAAAATGGAAAGGGGGACAAATCCTCATGTTGATAGTGGACCCAATGTTGGAATTATCCATCTCAAATAAAATTACATGTCAAGTATTGGTTATAAATCTATTATAATAAGGACCCAAAGAGATAAAATTAGGGAATCATACCTTTCATGCAACCATTTCTTAAATAATCTTATTTCTCACTTCCTCGAGTTTCTTCAGTATCTCTCCAGGGGTTCTGTCCAATTCATCAGCAATTTTTCTCTGCAAATCCATTGGCAATGTTGGGAATTGCTCGCATAGATCCCCATCAATAACATCCTACACAATAAAGCAGAACTATCAGAAATTTGAAAAAATTTAATGCCACGTCCAAAAAAAGCACAATAAACAAATAGAACATTTTGGTGTGCACATGTTTAATAGTGACAAAAGATGAACGGCTCTTTGTCAAGCAGGAACAGCAATGAAAATATATACAGGGACAATGCTCTTATCCCACAGATTGCAGATAGCACTTTCGCACAATTTCATACAAGCAATAAACAGCGGAATATTGATCAGGCATACCTTAACGGGAAAATATGCAGATCTATATGCCATGTGGTCTCTTCCGCACAAAGGTGGGTGATCTTGTCTCATATGCATCTCCAAATGAGAAAAGAAGTCAACATCATCTCGTGAAGTAAAGGCATGTAGCGCGCCAACACTTCCCATAACTGTTCCAAATACAATGCACTCTCCACCACCTGGTATGAGAGAAGCCTTTTGCAAGCATGTGACCACATCACCAACATGAAACTGTACAATTTCTTCCACCTTATTGGGAGCTCCATTCAGCTTTCCTTGCTCCCACTTGATCCTACCACCAGTAGGATCTTCTTCTATCTCATCTGAAACATCCTGTGGCAGCCGCACAAAATAGATATTTCCAAACTTGTCTGCACCTGCCATGGTGTCAAAATCTATGTGGTACGATGCAGTAAGCCACCTTGGAACACAATCATCGGCAAATATATAAAGTTGGTTTTCGTCCCGCCTATACTTGCAGTAATGGAAAGACTGGAGAGAAGAAAGAAAAGAACACAATTAACTAAAGATTTTATTCAGTGAATTAAAACATGTAGTGCAGCAGCACATTGGATCCAAGAATAAACACACTGTCTACTTGCAAAATTAAGAGAGAATAAATTCCCAACAGAAAAGTCTTAGTCAAGTCTTTCCAAAATAGTATAATACCCACGGAAGTTTTGTATAAAAACCAAATCAGTGAAACTAGTACATTAAATTTTGCAGCACACAGACAAATTAATGTCACAATAATCCACACTGATATCAATCAAAAGCTACCAGAAAGCTCAAGTCACCAAATGTGGATATTCAACAGCAATGGATTAACCACAATTCCAAAACTGTGGTAAATGCATCCACCGTAATTAATGCATAAATTAAGATACCAATCAGCAATGATAGAAAGCCTTCTATGGTTCCACATGAGAACCAGTACTAACATAAGCTACATATGGATAAAACAGAACGTACCTCTTGAACATCACCAACATAAATTCGATCACGATATGCCTGAATAGAGACAATCGTGTTGGGGAATAGCTTATTCTCACATTTTCTTAACAGACGTCTTTTCCCCAAATCATATAACCTGAGCACAGGTCCTATCCCTGCAAGTAATCTTCCTTGAAACTGACATAGAGCAAGAGGAACACCTTCTACCTGTGTTTTGTGAAGAAGTTCAAGAGATCTTCCCTCCTCTACAAACCTATAAATATGAATAAATCCTGCAGTTACAGTCCTTTTGGGCAAAAATTGCAGTCCCTTAGCCGTCCCAACAGCTAAAAGGGTTCCATATTCCTTATCATGGAAATTTACTGTGCATATGCTGAAAGCAGCCTCATTCTCCTGAAGCTCCAAAAGACAAGTTGTATTTCCTGTCCTGGGATCAAGAACTCTGATGCATGAAACCCATTTGTCTGATTCAGCTTTTGGATAGCCATAGTGCTCATCAGAGAGGGGATCATCTTTATCTTCATCATCACCACCATTCTCCATTTGGTCCGCGCTTCCAGTACCATTCTCCCCGGCTTGAGCAGCCTCAAAACACTCTTTCCTAGCAGCTTCACGCTCTTCTGCAGTTAATGCACCCTGATCACTCTCAATCATCACAAGGAGTTTTCGTTTGGGTTGCAGAACAAATTTCCTTGGTGTGTACCTTAATGGAATTACAGTTTCATTAAATGTTTCCCCTAACCTTTCTATGGTAAAAATTCTCAAGGCTTCGCCAGCAACAGCAACTACACCTTCTACACACTGGTCAGATGAAAATGAAGCAGCATATTCAAGGGTTTCATATGAAAGGGGTGTTAAAAGGAAATGTCCTTGGTGAATATAACCAAGCCAGGGTCGACTAGACAAACAAAGCATAGCCCGCTTGCCTCTCACAATGATGGAAAACAGCTTTGGGGCTCTCAATCCTAAGAACCTGGAACGTGAATCAGAAAGCTGACCTGTAACCATATCCACCACAGTTCTAAACAACACACCATTCTGTAACCCAGCGTTCAAGAATAGGCTAGCAGGATGATCTGCACCATCCTCACCACCAACAGAAGCTTGAACTTCAAGAAAAAGTAGAGACTCTGGAGCTGAAGAAACACTCTGAACACTTAGTGCCTGCATACAATCATCAGGATCCAGTGATAAGATGCGGATGGTCTTGTCATATGAGCCAACTGCAAGAAATCGAGATCTTTGTCTGCCTTCGGGCACTGGAGCAATGTCTAAACAAGCAACATCTCCAGACATTTCATGCTTCTCCACCTCCATCAACTGGCCAGTTACATCTACTTCAAAATATATAAGCTCCCCTCCACTGAGTGCAATAACCACCTGAAGTCTATTTGATCCAACTTTTGAAATTGTCCTCTTTCCAGGTGTTCTCCATTCATTAATACGGCCATCCTCCCTGATATGCCTGATACCATTTGGGTGAACCTGCATGAGAGAATCATCTCCTATCAAAGAAACAGCAAGGGAGGGAGTCGTGTCAAGAAACCCACTGTCGCTAACTTCTTCAACAGTCTCACCAATGGAAAGCACAAGAGTTGCGTTTGTGAATGACACAACAATGTAAGCATCAAACTCGTCAATAACATTCTTCTTCACCGTCCAGACAGCACTTGGTATACCAGGAAGCTTGGATACAGCCATCTCACTAACCGCTAAACCAGTTCTCAAAATCCTCAAAGACGACCTAGGACCACGTCCACAGAGAGTAAAAATCTGAGGAGTTTCCTCTTCAAAGAGATTACTGACCTTCATATCCATTATTGGCATTAAACTCTCAACCTGGTCAATCCTGACAAGGTTTTTCAGTCTCCTGGGCTGGAAAAACACAGGCTGAAAACCTTCCTCGGTTTCCATTAGCGTGGCAGATGATGCCTCCACGTCATCCTCATCCCCTATAGACTTAAATTGATACAGAGCATGGTTCCCAAACTCTGAGGCAGCAAACAAGAACCCTGACTTCAGCACACACATCGAAGCAGTAACAGGAATAGTATCAAAGTATTTAATCTTCAATTCAGATACACGGTCATTGTTGTGTTCCAACGTGACCTTAAAAATGTCCCCATATTCCGTCTGCAGGAGGAAGAAGAACATGCTCTTCAGTTTGTGCATGGCAGCCGAGACAATAAGCACGCCACGCTCAGCTGGCAAGTCGTCTCGCCGTGGAATCACAGCCCTAACATCCGGATGACCTTGATTCTTATAAATAACAAAATTTTCAGCACATACAAGCACCCCACTAGGGCCATCACCACCACCAGGAACAGTAACAAGCAAATTGGCCCCATTATCAACCTGCTCGGACCACTTCCGCGAAACATGGTTGAGCCCAAGATCAAGCTCATAAAAGGTCAAATGCTTCTGAGCCTCAGAAGCAGCCTGACCAGTGGAATCCTGGTCTGCCTCAGAGTAGTCCAATTCAATAGCAGCAAAAATAGGGTTTTCAAAACCACAATCAACACCGCAAATTGAATAAACTAAAGTGTGAGATTTGTGAGCTTCTAAAGGGGAAGAAATGGTTAACCTAGCAGCAGTGTCCCTATTCAAAACATAAACGAGTTTCTGCTTCTCGCAGGCGCCAATCATAACGGCCCTACCCTTTGGATCGATGGCGAGGTACTGACCTGGGACAATTCGGCGGCAACCAGATTTTCCGAAGGTTTCTTGGTGGACTTTGTCGAATACGTTTTTCTCTTTGTTATATTCGAGGATTACGATGCGACCGGAGTCGGAGCCGACGACGATGTAGTCCTTCTGAGCGCCCATGAGGCGGAACTGAGCGAGGGAGCGAATGGCGCCGAAGATTTCGACGGAGAGGATGGTTTGGATCCGGCCATTGTCGTCGGGACGGAGGAGATCGAGGACCTTGCCACGGGCGACGACGATTTCCTGGCTCTTGCCGCCGGAGAAGTTGCCGTTGATGGCACAGATGATGCCAGTGGGACGCTGGAGAGTGAGACTGTAGAGATACATGGCGTAGAGAGGTTAGGGTTTAATTTAGGGTTTTGGTTTCAATTAAACATTCACAGTGACAGAGTCGCTGGTGAAGAAGATGGAATAGACTCGTTACGATATCAGTCTGAGTAAGCAGAGCGGGAATAAAAACCCTATTTGGGGTTTGGGTGTGTTTTCCCCTCTCTTCCTTTTCTATATCACTATTATAAACATTAAATTAAATATACAGTAAAATCAGTGTTCTTTTATTTATTTTTTCTAAGAAAAGCAAATAAAAGTGTTTTATTATTTCTTAACAGTTGTTATTTTTTTAATCTTATACTCTGATGTAATACAAAATCTGTTTCTCCTCCTTAATTTCTTTAGTCAATGGATCAAACAAATATTTTGTAACTCAAATTAATCTCATTGAAATAGTACTTCGAAATTTTAATATTTAATAAATATGTTAAGTGTGTGATTATTAAAATTAATATATCAATATTGTGATTTCAAAAGTAATGTATAATAGTAAGACTGAATTAACATATTTATCAAACACGGCATATGAAAATACTACTACAAATTTAATTGATCTTTTAGTATTTATAAAAAAAAAAGGATATAGATTTTATGATATTAATAAATTTGTTTTAAGCAATATTTAGACTAAGATGCACCATATTATTGTATAATGCATCTTGCTGAATGTTAAATTTTTCGATTTTTGAATAATAATATATAATGATTTCTTTGAAATAGACACATTATAATTTTTTTAATTTTAAATTAGATAAGTCATGTAGATAAAAAAAAAAAATGGTTCATTTTAAAATATTCATCAAATCGCACTATCGTATGTTCTTAACTTGTGTTGTAGAATTTTGAGGATACTATTCAGAGGATAAAATTAATTTATAAATACTATTAAATTAAAAGATTCTTAAAAAACATTTGTATCTTGCATTCTTTATCCAAATAAGTCATTAATTTTGATAATAACGACTCCTAAGTGAAATATAAAAATTGTTCACATGCTTTTACAAGCCAAATGGAACATTCAACCAAGTAAGCGGTAATCTTTTTTACTATTCAATTATCAACTTTCCGAATTCTCTCCATCACAGTTTTTTCTTCACACATGTTAATATCATTTCTTACAATCTTTACATATTTAACAGGTAGGCTGACAACAAATCTACCACGTTTTTGTGATAAAATGACATTAAATTTACTTAAAAGTTCATGTTTGACTCTACATTACATCACAATCATCGCTTGTTAGCATATTTTAAAAACACAGAAAAAGAAGAAACACAAAAAAAAAAATTCAGCATAAAATTCAAATTTGTGAAATTCAAAATGGTGGTTAAAATACTGTAGAATATATATATATATATATATATATATATATATATATATATATATATAAAATAGGGGAACTTTTTTAGTATGTCTAACATCGAACAGTAATGATAATTGTTGCTTACATGAATATATTCATGTTCTCATTAATTTTTATCAAGGTTCTTTGATCTGTACAAGTTCAATGTTCTCGGATGATTCTTCTTAACAAAATTTAAGCTCATGAAACAACCAAGGAAAATAAGTTAAAACTAACGCAGTCACATTTGAAGCACCAAGAAAGACTGAATGTAGAAATGGAACATTCTTCACTATATATATCTGGACGGTCTACATGGTATACAGGCACACTCATAGCTTCAACGTGCATCAATGGGCAACAGAGAGATACTTCAAAGCACTGTATTCAGTTTCTTAGCATCATAGTAAACATGCCTTGAATCCTTTTTCCAACTCCTTAGCATCCAAGTTTTTTCCAATGAATACAATTTTGTTTGTCCTTGGTTCATCCGGACCCCACAACCTCTCAGGTGATCCTTGAAATATGTCATGAACCCCCTGTAAAAGAAAAATTGCTTAATTCCACGAAACTGAACATAAATCATAATTGTCAGAGTCGATGGATAATCACAAACACAACAATTAGCCCAGTGGAAAATATAAGGAATTCATTTAAGATCCATGAGGCAACCCCTTCACGGTAAAGGAATTTAAGCTTGCCTGAAAGACAAATCTCTCGTTCATTCCTTCAACAGATAGAAGACCCTTCATCCTATAAATGTCTTCACTTCGATCCAGTAACAAGTTACCAAGCCACATGTTAGCCTGCAAAAGATAGCCGCTTAGTAGGCCAATGCCAGCACTGACTTTTTACATGTACATAAAAGAATGAAAGACATTCCATAAACATCTAAATGGAAAATAGAATTTGACACACTTAGCATTAAGTATACGCCATGTCTAACCTTCTCAAGGTCTAAGCTTCCTTCACAAACTATGCTGACGGATGAAACACCAGGATCGTGAGTATGATCATGAGAGTGGTGATCGTGGTGTTCTGTACAGAACAAAATGGATATGATTACCAACAAAGTAAAAATGACACATTCCACAAGCATGTCCTTATGAATGATGAATTAAGAAGCTACTTATTAGGAACTGATCCCTATCCAAATGCCAAATCCAGAGAAAATAATAATATAAAGGCATCCATGTAAAATGTGTAAACAAGTAAATCTACACTTGTAAGACTCAGAAGACCTGAGCACCAGTACGTTGTAACTAGTGCTACAAACAGGAATAAAATGATATGTACACGACTCTGACTCAAGAAAGAATAAAAGGTACCATGCTTGTGGTCATGGTGATGATCATGGTCATGGTGCTCATGCCCGTGGTCGTGGTGCTCATGTTTGTGGTCATGGCTATGGTCATGATCTTCTTTTGCGCCTTCATCATTAATGGAATTCTCAATCCTTGTAGAAGATCAAGAAAAAACAAATTATATATCAACATTTAGAAAGACACAATAATATTAAAGCAGAACATTTGAGATATCCACGTAAGGTTATGGATCACATAGCAACAGAGCAAGAAATATGACAATGATACAGGAATGTGAGTACTGCTATGAGCATTGTCGCCAGTGAGGATAATAATTAACACGAAGGAACCATATGATTAACAAGAAATTTCTTGTGCAGACAACTAGCCAGCCCAAATTTAGATTGCCATTTTCTTAAACAATTCAAATATAGTGAATCGGAAACAAGAACAAAAAGCTACCTCTCCAAATCAAAGCCCCCAATGCCAAGAACATAATCCAAGTTAACTTTTCCATATTCTGTCCGCTTTAAGTGGGCCAAGCTGTTTATTTTCTGAAGTAATGACAAAACCACGTTCATGTGGGGCTCAAAATAATGAAATAAAATTAAAATTAAAGCTAAAACCGAACTCTTAGAAACAATAGGAGGAGATAGACACCAACCCTTATCCGCTGGACCAAAGAAGCAATGCCTGGTTCACCAACTAGGTCAGTCTGGTGCAATACAAACAAGAATGTCATCAGCGTACAATTTCAGGCATAAATCACATTGGAATGTAGAATTCTATGAATAACTTTTTCACATTGAATGTAAGGAAAGACAAGGCTGCCCATACTACAATAAAAATAATCTATCTTTTAGCAGGTTGGCTAGTTGGTAAATAAAAACCGACATGCCTTTAATATTCCAAATGTTTCACTCTTGCAAAACTAAAGCCATTCCACAACAAAAATAAGTTAGACAATACCTTATTTACGATTATACGGTCCGCATATGCAATTTGTTCAACAGCCTCGTTGACCACACCTTTTGGCTTAACCTCGTCAAGATGAAAACCAGCATGCTTTGCATCAACTAGTGTAACAACGCCATCCAATTTGACTTCATTAAAAATATTTTCCTCCGCATAGAAGGTCTGGATTATTGGCGCTGGATTCGCCAAACCTGTCGAAGTCCAGAGCACAAACAACAAAACAAGACACTAAGTACAATCATACACAATCGCAATAACTAATAAGGAAGTCCACAACATCTTCAGAATAAACTGCACCATCTCAAAATCTCAATTCTACACAATCATGGTACGAAAATAATTACATACACAGAAAAAAAAAAAAGTTACTCATTACCTGTAGTCTCAATAACAATATGGTCAAACTTTCCTTTCTTCTTAGCAACTAATTCAGAAATCATTCGGACAAGATCACCCCTCACAGTACAGCAAAGACAGCCATTGTTCAGCATCATAATATCTTCAGCACCAGCAGCTTTTGCCGCGACCAAAGAGCCATCTATATCAATTTCACCAAACTACAAACAGTGCAGAGAGTAAGTTCGTTCTACTAGGCAACACATTAACCGAAACAATCGCATTCAACTTAACATAACCATAAAAATTGAGCAAACTCCGCTACAAGAGTACCTCGTTCTCAATAACCGCAATGCGCTTTCCATGCTCCGCTGTAAGAATATGGTTCAGCAGTGTCGTCTGTTCAGTTAAAGACAGTTAAGTATTCAGACCCAGCTGTAATTTTTCTCAGAGTAGTAAAGTGAGGGAAACAGGATGGATACCTTGCCGGAACCGAGGAAGCCGGTGATGATGGTTGCCGGAATGCGATTGTCAGGGGGGATTACGGTGGAAACGTCCGAGTCCTCGGATTGAGGCGGAGCAACGGTGGTAGCGGCGACGGTGAAGCGGCGAGCGGGTCTGAGAGGGAATGGTGCGGAGAGAGAGTGGGTTAGAAATTGGGAACGAGTGGTTGTTCTGCGTAGAAGAGGGAGGAGAGTGGTTTGGAGTGAGAGCGTGAAGGGTTTGGGATTGCGGTAGGCGAGGCCGAAGAAACTGGATGCTACCTCTGCCGTGAAAGTTAAGGAAGACATGGTGAAGAAGACAAAGATGAAGATGAAGATGAAGAGTAAAGAAGGAGAAAGAAGAACAGACACAACACAAGGTTTAGATTTTATGGGATTCTCAATTGCGTATTGGGCCTCGGGCTTAAACCCAGAATACATTAATTGAAGCCTATTTCTTTCTGCACCTTCGTAATTTCAATCTTCAATCTATAAATTAGCGTAAACATAGTAGCTTATGTGTGTGATTTTTTAATATTTTATAGAAATTTGAGTTAAGTTTAACTTCCATGCTAAAAGTAAAAATATTAAAATATCTTTGATCGTTGAACCATGTCATTGCGGCTACCGCGCCTCCGCATCCGTCATCATTGTCATTACACATTTATTCTCCATTGTTGCTGCAATCCTTTTGAGAGGAAACAATGAGAGAGAGTGTAAATCGATGATAATTTATGGAAAATTTGTTTAAGAAAACTTATTCTGAATAATTTGTTTAAGAAATCTTGTTCTTAAAATCCTATTTTGGACTGCATCTTATAAATTTTGAAAAGTTTGTTTTGAAAAGTTCATCTAAAAAAGTATTTCATATGTTCTGGAAAGCTTATTTTGAAATTTCTGGTCTAGAAAGCTCTTTACAAAATGTATTTCATATGTTTTAGAAATTCTATTTAAATTTTTTTCTTCCAAAAACCCTATTTTGGAAACCAAGTTCTTAGAATTTCATAGAGTTTGTTCCAAAAATCTTGTTAAATAGGTAGTCTTGAAGTCCCTTTAGAAATGGTAGAATGTTATTTTGAAACATGGGACTGTTGTTAAAAATCATAGGAGCAGAACAAAAAAATCTTTTCCATTCATCTATAACAATATATAAAGAAGATTTCCTCTTTTGTATCCATATTTCATAATACCAATTATACCCTTTACAATATAATTATTTATTATTTTTTTTAAATTAAGGGTTATTTTTACCTATTTTCTATAAAACTGTTTTTCTTTTTTTCTTTTTTTTTATTCATGAACAATTAAATTTTTTTGTTCATTTCACTTTATTTTTAATAAATATAAATTTATTTTATATATTATCATTCGTATTTAAAAAATGTGTATAGACAGGCGCAATAGGGTCTGTGTGTACACTAGTAAAGAATAGACACAATCAATCATCAACTAACATTATTTTAATACAATAGAAAATATATTTTTTATTTCTTCTTGTAAATATTTTATAATTACTTGTTGATTAACCTTTAAATGTATTAGAAACTTCCTTCCTTCATACTTATTGTATTTACATTGTCATGTGCTTGCTGAAAAAGAAAAAAAATTTTGTCATGTGCTTCTTCATCTCTTTGATTTGATTATCTAGTTGTTGTCTATTAAATTAAATTTTCAAAATAGTTTATAAATTTTAAATATCTACTCTTAATATTTTGTCACAGTAGAAGATATTTGTAGTTATTTTAGACAAAGTTTAACATCTACGTCGGGATAGATTAATATCTCTCTCTCTCTCTCGTAGTAGTAGTAGACTTGATTACTTTTATCATAACATGAAAATTATGTGTACACCCAATCGTATAAAAATGTATTCTTAAAAGGAATTATTAAGATAAATCAATATTGTTAAAAGTTCAATTTAGACATTTTGAAATAAATTGAAAAGTAATGAAAGCCTAAAAAATACTCAAGGAATTAAAAAATTAATAAATAAAAGATATTAAAAGGAACCATTTGTTGTTTTGAATTTTTTTTTTTGATAAAATTGACTTGACTAATACAATAACGATAGGTATCATGAACATCTTTGATATTTTCCTTTAGTTTGAGGCAATGACTGTGAGTTTCTCATCTCCGTCACTACTATATAAGGTCATGCTGCCTTGCTCTCGTCGTCCCACCTTACCACCTTCACTGCAATTCTAACACCTCACACCCCACCCAACTGGTATGTCTTTTTTTCAACCTTAACCCTAACTAACATTTTATCTTTCTCTTATATGTCTTTTGCATTCTTCTCATTCTTTTATACTCAATGCTTCACTACTCCCATTTCACTTGTTTTTCATCGTCTTATAATATTTTTCTTAAATATTTAGGCTTTTATCAATTTCGGAACTCTATGTTCTCCACTCTGACAAAACAATTATTTGTGTGAAAGGTGAATAGAAAACAATCCAAGCTTGTCCTTTGAATTATTTTTTTTATTGAAAGTATATAGTTTGTTTATGTTATTGTTTATACACTTGCTATATTTAATTTAGGGAAAAACATTATGTTTCAATTGTTTAAGAGGGACCTCAAGATTGTGGTCTTGATGTTGAAAAAACTGTTGGATGTGACATCACGTTACAAAATGTCTTTCCTTTTGCTATATATTAACTAATAATGAAAGTGTAGTTTTTTCCTTTAAATTTTCTTCTCTTATTTTGAAGGTGTTTTACAATTCAGCACAACTAAAGAGTAGTTCGCTTCAGTTCGGTTCAGTTCAATTCAATTCAATTCGGTTTGGTTTGGTTATACTCGATTTAACTCGGTTCAGTTAAGTGCAGTTTGGTTTGGTTCGGTCTGGTCTGGTTCGGTTTGGTTTAGGACGGTTCGGTTCGGTCTGGTCTGGTTCGATTCGGTTTAGTGCGGTTCAGTTCGGTTTGGTCTGGTTCGGTTTAGTTCAATTTGATTTAGTTCGGTTTAATTCAATTCGATTCGGTTTAGTTCAATAAACAATATATATTGAATTTTTTAAATAGTTTTTAAATGTAGAATTAAAAAAATTAAATATTGTTATAGATGAAAAAAAAATAATTTAACTAAACTTAACTATGATCATCTGTATTATATTAAAGTAACAACAAAAAAACTAAACTATTTATAATAAATATTAAAGTAAAAAATAATAATAAATAAATAATAAAAATTAAACAATATTGTTTTATTGTTTATTTTTAAAAAACTGAACTTTTATCGATTAATTGTTCACTAATTGAATTATGTATTTTATCTTCTCTTTTTTCTTCAATGGTCTCTTGTTCTAAATGTTGCGCACACTCCATTTTTAAATTCAATCACCACCATTAAGACAACGATCGTGAGCTCTTCATCTCTGTCACTACTATATAAGGTCATGTCGCCTTGCTCTCGTCGTCCCACCTTACCACCTTCACTGCAATTCTAACACCTCACACCCACCCAAATCATATGTCTTTTTTTGAACCTTGGCCATAACTAACATGTTATCCTTCTATTATATTTCTTTTGCGTTATTCTCATTTTTTTTATACTCAATGCTTCACTATTCTCATTTCACCTTTTTTTTTCATGGTCTTATAATATTTTTCTTAAATATTTAGCTTTTACCAATTTTCGGAACTTTGTGTTTTCCACTTTGACAAAATAGTTATTTCTGTGAAAGGTGAATACGAACCAATTTAAGCTTGTCCTTTGAATGTTTTTTTTATTGAAAGTATACAGTTTGTTTATGTTATTGTTTATACACTTGTTATATTTAATTTAGTGAAAAACATTATGTTTCAATTGTTGAAGAGGAACCTCAAAATTGTGGTGTTGAAAAAACTTTTGTGTGTGACATTTTTTACGCACATTACAAAACGACTCTCCTTTTGCTATATATTAATTAATTATGAAAGTGTAAATTTTTCCTTTAAATTTTCTCCTATATTTTTTAAGGTGTTTTAAAATTCAGCACAACTAAAGAGTAGTTCAGTTCAATTTAGTTTAGTTCGGTTCGGTTCGGTCTGGTTTGATTCAGTTCAGTGCGGTTCGATTCAGTTCAGTGTGGTTCGGTTCGGTCTGATTTGATTCGGTTCAGTGCGGTTTAATTCTGTATGGTTTGGTTTGGTTCGGTTCAGTTTAGTTCAACCAAAAATATATAATGAATTTTTAAAATAGTGTTTAAATGTAAGATTAGAAAAATAAAATATGTAAAGTTTTGAAAACAAGTGTTGAAGACAAAATAGTTAGTTAAACTACCGGTTAAAAGTAAACTATTTATAAAATAATTATTTTTAAAAATAATAATTAAGGGTAAAATTGGAATAACAAAATATGAATAAAAAAGAGGATGTCTCTTTATATATTGATATAAATGTTTGTTTTTTAAAATTTATACTCTGAAATCTAAATTTTTTATATTCTGAGTTCATAATAAAAAATAAAAAATATATTTTAAATTACAAAAAATAATATTTAAAATTATATATTTTAAAATATAAAATAAATATTATATTTTTAATTTTGCAATAAAATCTACAAATCATGTGATATAATCTAAAATACAAAAAATTAAAAATATAATATTTTTTAACCCCGTCGTAAATAAAGAAGTCTGACTCATTTATTCGTGGTAGTTTGACATTTTTATTTTTTATTATGATATTTTTTTGGCGAAACTGTGTCAACATCACCTAAGACTACAGTTAAAGCCATAACTTCTAAAACATAAAAATATTATTAAGTGACTAGTGGAAGTTATATTATATGTGTAAATTTAAACGAGTGAAAAAAACAAAACTATATGAATGGTTATAAAATAGAGCACAACAAAAATATCTAAAAAATAATTATACACAAACTAACTATGATATTCCCTTATTATGAAGAATATATTGGAAAAACAATAAAACAATATTTCGACAAAAGTAACAACTTATTATAAAAAGTTGTTTTTAACTACTATACTCTTTTATCAACTTGTGCTTTAGTCTTTACACTTCTAAATTGATAAAATAATTCTTAAACTTTAGTAACCTATAAATATAGTCTCTTAAAACTATACTTTATATTATATTTAAATATTAAAAATTACATATTTTTTTTAAATTAAAAAATTATACTTATCAATTTTAATATATGGATTAAATTAATTTTTGAAAACTACAAACATTTTTCTTATTAAAAAAAATCTTGTAATTTACATTACATTGCATTTTTGGTTATATTTCACAATTTGCTTATATAGCCTCGTAACTTAAACTTAGACAACAACCTCTTTAATACATACAAATCCAACCAAAGTCATTTGCACAAATGCTCGTAATTAATGAATTATATTGGTCATATTATAAAAAGGTTCATGAAAATAAATTATATTTTTGTTAGTATCGTTATGAGGAATTCATAATTTATATTCTTTTTACAAATTATTTTCACACTGAACGTGGTATTATTATTTTCCCTAAAGTGAACTGCAATTATTATAATTACTGAAATCTTGATGCAGATGTGAGGAATGTAATGAATGTGACCAAATTTTATGACCAAATTCATTTTTTTTTGTTGGGAATGGGATTTTCAGTGTCAAACTTTTAATCGACAACACAAATTCATGATTACATCAGTACTGATATTGACTAGAGAGAGGTTTGCACAACCAAAATTAGAAAGTGAAAACTTTTGCCAGCCAAATAATGCCTAAAAACTTTTTCCCAAAATATACACCAACATAAAAAATCTCCTCCTACTCTAATTAATTTTGTTTTGATTTATATTTTTCAGACAATAAAGGATACTGACATAGATATATTTGAATGACACACGTATATAATATAATGTTTAGGAATTATTTTATGTTTAAATTAATGAAAAACATTTATTTTCAAGTTTTTGAAGAAAAAATGGCTTACTAATTGTTTCCACCGAATAAGTTTAAGATGATAATACTAATTATTTTATGTCCAAATTAATGAAAAACATCTATTTTTTTTTAAATGACAAAATGAGTGTTAACTGATTTCAATTTTTTAAATATTATAGACTATAACACTCCTTTATATGTGTCACCAAAAGAAAAAAAAAATCAACACAACAATTTGTTAAATTTAGAACTCGTATATAACAATAATTCAAAACGAATGTTGTCCAAATTAAATACAACCTGTAACTTCCTCGAAAAAAAAAATTACAACTATGCTTATGCGATAAAATATATATACAACTAATATATATTATTCAATATAACATACGTACATATATTCACTCTACTTAACACCTCAATAAATTATAATTAAATTATTTTAATGAATGGTATACTAATTTTGTGGGAAATTTCACATTGATTACTAATAATACTAAATTATAACATATAGGTATAATGGATCTCAGTTTACAATATAACGGTATGAGATTTAATCAGACATAAGTCCATTTATTAAAATAATAGCAAGAGTTATTTGATTTATTTTCCATATTATTTCATCTACATATTTTATAATAAGTTTAATTAGTCGGATAATATCAAATTTGGTTCTGATGTGTCAGTTCGATATCCGTTTTAAAAAAAAATGTCAATTGAGTCTTAATTATTAAAAAAATATCTCAATTAGGTTTTTTTTAGCTAAAATTTATTATTGTCATTAACAATATCAATACTTAAAATAACTTACAAAATTAAGTATTGATATTTATATTAAAATTTAGGGTAAAAGTCATAGATAAAATTAATGGTATTAATAATGGTGTTAATAATTTATTTGAAAAATGGACCTAATTGATATATTTTTTTCACAAATTAATACTCGATTGACACTCTTTTACATACAAGTACCAAACTGTGATAATCTGAAAATGAATATTATCTGACTAATTAAATTTTTATAATACTTAAATAATCACCTACTTATCAATATACATACATATTCACCACATTTAGGTAGATCCTATTATGCAAATAATAACATATAATAATAATAATATATAATAGGCAATATATATTAAAATAAATATAACCACATCCTATTAAAGTACTTTTTCAAATTTTGTCTAAATTTTGATGTTTTATAAAACTCAAACATTTATAATTTTTATTTGAATTTCAATCATATATAAGACACAAATGGAAAAACCTTCAATTTTAAAATTTGGATCTTGAATTAATTAGGAATGCCATTACTGCACATGTCTTTTAATTATTTAATATTTAAAAAAAAAAACATATCTGTATAATAAAGGTACGAAGTGGAGCGGGATCGTGAACGGAATTGGTTTCACCTGGTTTCTGGTTTCTTCTTTTTTTCTTCTGTCTTTCTTGCATTTGATCATCCATCGGAAATGGCTCTTGAGGTTGCTGTCAAGGCTGCTACTGGTGCTCCAGATTCTCTCGGAGACTGTATATTCTCTTTTCTCTCTGTCTTTTTTTCTTTTTCACAGCATAAGTCTGAGTTTTGATCACTTTGTTTATTATTATAATTTTTTGGGTTTGATTTTGATTTTAGGTCCATTTTGCCAAAGGGTACTCTTAACTTTAGAGGAGAAAAAGATTCCCTACAAACTCCACCTAATTGATCTCAGTAACAAACCCGAATGGTATATTGTTGAACTTTAATGTCTCATTCTGTCTCTTCTTTCTCAATGAAATATCATTTTTTTTTTTTTTGTTATTGGTAGGTTTTTGGGTGTGAACCCTGAAGGAAAGGTACCAGTGGCTCTTTTTGATGGAAAATGGGTGCCTGATTCTGATGTGATTGTGGGGTTACTCGAAGAAAAGTACCCAGAAATCCCTCTCGCCACTCCTCCTGAATTTGCCACCGTGTATGACTGCTCCATTACCCTTCTCTTTTTTCAAAACTTTACTCTTTGTTCTTGTCTGGGAATATTTTTATCTTGTTGACTTTAGAACGTATGTTTTAACGTTAAGTAGAACTGTTTTTGATAATTAAACCGATCTTTTAACGTTTAGTAGAACTGTTTTTGATAATTAAACCGATCCGAGAATTTATTCCTACTGTGAAAATGTTCTCACTGTTGTTGTGTTCACATTGGAAAATAGATCGAGGTTTTTAAGAGTAATGGTTTGCCATGATCCTTTTCGAGGTTTTTTGTTTGGTGATGAGCGAGGGAATTATGATCTGTTCTAATTTTTGCGGATCTGTTTTTTAATTTCGAGTTGTTCTTGAGTACTGAATTTAAGTGTGCACGATGTGTTTGCTCTTGTAGGGGATCGAAGATATTTGGGTCTTTTGTGAGTTTTCTTAAGAGCAAGGATCCGAATGATGGAACAGAGCAAGCGTTGCTGGCTGAATTGAGTGCTTTGAATGAGCATCTTAAGGCCCATGTATATATGTGAATTTTATACGATAACACTATTTTTTTTTGTTTATTTGTTATCTTTTTTAGTGGTTACACTGTCAATGCTAACATGGTGGAGGTATGATCAGGGTCCATATGTTGCTGGGGAGAAAGTCACTGCTGTTGACCTGAGTTTGGCACCAAAACTGTACCATCTAGTGGCAGTACTTGACCATTTCAAGAACTGGGGTGTTCCAGAAAGTTTGTCACATGTCCACATCTACACTAAGGTTTGGAGTTGTTTTCTGCAATGCATTTACTCTGGTGGAACTTTTTAATTTAGCCGTGTCGTTTATATACACATTGAACAGTGACTGATCCATATTTGGTGATGAGAATTTTGTGGTCAAACTTATCATGCCAGTATGCTTAAAATTTCTTCAAAATGACTGAAGTATCAATTATTTCATATACACTACTTTATATGACTTTTAGTCTCACTAAAGTGTTTGAAAAGAAAAAAACTAAAGCAAAGAAGTAAACACAATTGGAAAAGACTATTCTTTTGTTTGAGAAAAAAATTTACTTGGATACTTTAGGACATGTCTAATCCTGATTGTGCATGGTAATTTTAGGCAGAAAGTGTTTTCATGGACATAAGTACTGTGCTACGGCCAAGGTTGCACAAAAATCTGTATATCTATTTGTGAACTGACCCGGCATTGAGTAATCCCTACTTTTCTCCTCTAATTATATTTTGAACACCAATTGATCCTTAAAAGATTAGTACAAAAGTTTATAGGATTAATTTGATGTCACCAATCTTTCAAGAAACAAAATTCATATGCAAAAAATACTAACAAAACAAATAGAGGGTCTGCTTGTGAATTGTCATGAAAAATTTGGTGCCCAATGATTAATTCAAATGCCTCTTGGTAATTCAAATGTCTTTTTCTAATTCATATATTGCTACAGTGCCCCTTTCTCCTTTAAATGGGCCACAATATGAAACATGCTATAAAGTGAAAATGAATGTTATATGCTGAGTTTGAAAAACTTAACCTATAAAGTTTTCCAAGCCTCAGGAATTCACATGATTTCCTTGGTCAGTCAGCGAGTTAAAAGCCTTTCTTACATGATAAAATGTTGTCAATTTGTGGTTAACCTAAATCAACTGATTTCGTGACTTTTATGATTTTTATCATCTGAATGTGGACTGGCTAATTTTTGAGAATTATTTTGCCTTTCATTCTCTTGTAAACAAAGAAAATTGCATTTACTGTTTAATTAGTTCTTCTCTTAATTGTCCTTTAACCGCCATGTAAATTGAAATATCATCCCTCTTGGAGCTTTTTCTAACCTTGCTTCTGGTACCGGTTGTTGACAATTAGAGTACTGCTTTAGTTTTCAGTCATGTTCTAACTCTATTGCCTTGTATTTAAGATTAATATATCTGTTGTTCTTAGATGATGATTTTTGCATACCTGTATGTACATTGTCATCAACATTCATCATATCAGTATCTCTGTTGCTTTTAGTTTAGGTGCAATGGTTCATGAAGCTCAGATATCACAGATAGTCATAGTGATAATTAGCTGGTTTGATGTTGCCAATGTGTTAAATAGTAAATTAGATTGATTATTGAACTAGTGAAGGCATTAATTCAGGATTCACTGGCAGTGATGAGACGGATCTAAGATCTTAAGTTAGTCAGTAGGGACAATTAAAAATTATTTGGATCTCAATCCAGCAATTGCTTGTTGTTTGAATATTATAGCTGCAGAAGATTTAGCTGGTTAATGGACAATTATTTTGTGTTGCAGCTACTCTTCTCCCGTGAGTCATTTGAGAAAACCAAGCCTGCAAAGGATGAGTTTGTTTTTGCTGGATGGGCACCAAAAGTGAATGCTTGAAGTAGTTCTATGAGCTATCTCAACATCATTTGTGTACTGTGATTGAAACTTGTTAAGAATAGGATGTTCAACTAATCACTTTTAAGAATGTGTTGTTCACATATTAATAATATTAAATATGTAGTTTGTTGGTTGTTTATTGGTGATGCCACAACCGTGGCTTAATTGCATGTTTTTGTCACTAACCTTTTTAGATTTTGAATTTCAAAATTATACAGTTTATTTTTTTGAGTTTAATTTTATAAATTTTATCATTTAAAACTTCTTCCAATTAATTATTTAGAAGTAATTTTTCTATCCAGGGATTATAAAATAATAAATATATTTTGTGGTCTATAGATCGCCCATCAGTAAATATATTATCTTCTCCTTTTCATCGATTAGTGTGGCTGTGACAAATTTATATCCCTGAAAAACCGAAAAATGATGACTTAAAAAACTTACATAGCATATAAACAAAATATAGTTTAGAAGAACTATTTTTTATAAAATCAAATTTAAATATTTATTTTTTATGTGTTTTTAAATTTAACTCAATTGTCTTACATAAATACTCTTAATGTTAAAGTCGTTAAATTTATTTTTTAATCATATCAAAATATAAGATAGCTTGATGTGAAACAATTGAAGAGAAAATTATTTATTAAAATATTTATAATTTTATTTTGCTTGGCATAGTTTAACTATTAATTTAATTATGTTTTAAAAGTATGGTTTTTGATTTAAATTTATGTTATTAAATTTATATTTTATCTTTTTACCGAAATTTAAACTTTTTAAAATGATATTCCTGATTTTTATAAGAAGATTAAACTACTCCTTTGGAGTTGAAAAAGCCTAGTAATTAGAAATTGAATGAATTAAATAATTATAAAAATGAGAACAAATAAGAAGTCTTAAACAATAATTTCAAATTCACATTTCATATTCACTCTTTTTCCTTACAAGTTAAGTAAATAATAGATTCAGAATAATTCATTTATAAATATCCACTATTCAATATATTCAATATAATGTTTTCTATATCTGACGAACCTTAAAAAAATAATAAAGTAATTTTGTAACTCAATAAAAATCATATTTGTTTTAATTTATAATACTCAACATGCAAAACTAAAATTATGTATCACGCAACAAACTTAAATACAAATATATCCATTTCTTAGAGTGTTTGGTTGAATAATTCCAATTTCCACTATAAAATCACTGACATTAAATACACTGGCAGTATGACAGCAGAACCTAGATTGTGACAGCACTATTATAATATGAAACTAGAATGAACAATTGCAGAAATGCAGATGCACATGCAGAGCTGAAAATCAAGTCCCAGTGGAGAAATGGA
>Ga0099822_1000406_pt1 | contig 38528 bp, 22 predicted proteins | sample CowpeawhiteBW_FD_76839 | JGI IMG/M metagenome (GOLD analysis project Ga0099822, IMG submission 76839) | Root nodule microbial communities of legume samples collected from California USA - Cow pea white BW | ecosystem: Host-associated > Plants > Roots > Nodule | place: USA: California | collected... | reverse complement strand
TTGGGAATCAAAACTAACAAACACAAATGAAAGGGATGAAGGATTAGTGAACTTCCTTTCTAAACATGCTTAGTGTTCTTAAGCATGTGCCTCCATCCTTTGTTGGGGTCAATCCTTCATCATTATTGGATGAGTGGGGCTTGAAGGCAATACTCGCTGAGCGAATGGATGATTTCGCTGAGCGAAAGCATAAGAGTCTAGCAGTCATTCTTATGCTCAATTTTGATGTTTTTGTGGCAAATGTTGATTATTGTTTATGAAATGGTTAGTGTATGAGATTAAATTGAGATTTGTTGTATGAAGTTGATGTTAGACAAACGGCATAAGGGGGTTGACTTGATGCTTCAAAAAAAAAATTCTTGATGTCTATACTTAAGAAAAGATCCTTTTTTTATTATTAATTAAGTGCGTTACCGGAAGTGTAAAAAAAAGGTCAAGGAAAGAAGAAATTCACACGGTAATTTATACTGGTTCGAGTATAGTCAACCATACATCCAGTTCTCAGTGACCTCAATGTGAGAATGACAATCCCAATTCATTATCTTTAAAGTATTTCAATTACAACCACAATGACCTAGTGAAACATGCAAAAGAAAAATTCTATAGATTGATAAACACCTATCTTGAGCCCTTTCAAGATATGACAACACCTCCCTTGAATCACACAAGGGATAAAACACCTCCTCTGAACAAAACAAAGGATGAAAATTACAATTAAAAAAAATGGAACATTGTCACCTGGAAAGTAAGAGTATAAAGATAGAATGCTCAACAATCAACTCCTTTCACAAATGAATTCTCGTTACCAACTTGAATAACAAAGACAAATTATTGCATGTATGATAGAATATGATATCAATGCATGTATCCAAATTATTGTATGGAATAGGATAATATTCATTCATGATTATTATGATTGAGTATGTATCATTAAATAAGTGTATTCTTTTAAATGATTAAACATTTTTGCATATTACTATTAGCTTACCCTTTTCTTTATGTTTTGTCCTATTTTGTATTCTTATTTGCAATAATCACTTAATTGGTGTGAGTAGATGAGGAAGTAGCAGCTGGTCCAGTCAAGGAAGAAGAGGATGTTGTGCTTTAGTTTATTCATGAGAACTCTTGCGTGTGTGTGTTGTTAGTTTTGAAATGGTGATTTAAACCAAGAAGGGGGGGGGGGGATTGAATTGGCTTTATAAAAGTTTTTTCGAAAGTTTAAACCTTTTTCCAATTGAATCAAATAGACTGGAAAGTTAGGATGTAAAACCAGCAAACCAGTACACTTTCAATCGATTAAACAAATAAAACAACATGCTAATTTGTTCTTGAGCTATGAAATAGTCGATTAAAAAGACAAATCAGTCGGCTAAAATACTAAAGATTTATGCAGAATGCAGAATTCACAAATTCAACTCAAACAACAATCTTTTACATACAAGACTTATTCTAATCAATATTTTTAACAAGTATACGACCTCAGATTACACAAGAACACATTAAATCACACCAAAGAATGAATTGTTTGGTTTTCTTAGGTTTTTAAAGAGATTCAAAGTGAGTGAGATGAGGGAGAGAGAATTGCACAATTGTTTTTATACTGGTTCACTCAATCATAGAGCTACATCTAGTTTACCAGGACAACTTGAGCCTTGTTTCCACTATATTCAAAAGTTTTACAAATCACACACTAAGATTACACTTTTGAATAAAGAAACACACAAGATTTTTGACTCACACAAAATCTAGACACACACCCTGCAAGAATCATACTTACAAACCTGAAATCACATCAGACAAACCAACCAGAGGCATAAGAACATCCAAACCTGATGGTGGTTGTCCCTAGCCAACCATACATGTGTTCTTCGAGCTACTCACAAGCCAAAATGCCTTCAAGATCAATTAAGATCTTCAAACCACGAGTTGCAGCTGTGTTTTGGAGAGAGTTTTCCAGAGAACGATGACAAAGTTTCGTGCTCAAAAACTCAGATTTGCAACTCTACTCTCGAAAACACAACATATATAGTCTGATTTAAGTGAAATCAATTGATTAAATTTTTTGTACAGTCAGTTGATTTCACTTGGCTCAAGTGAAATCAGTCGATTGAAAAATAATTCAACTGACTGAATGCATTCATACCAGAAACTATATACTGCAAGCCTTTTAACATGTTAAAACCCATTTTAACAGATTAAAAGAGACACACTAAGGCACACAAGACATCTAACCTGTGTCATATAGCCTACCAACATGATATAACAATAAAATATTACATTTAACACGTTATTTTCAGATTTAATACACTAAAATTTAATTTTCAAGTGGATCTTCATCAATCTTCATCAAACACCTATAATCTTTATGCATACGACTTTATCAATTATTTGCTTCAAGCTTGCTTGTTCCAACATGTGTGTATATATCTTTTGAAATTTTTAGTTCTCCAACTTGGTCATGCGTAACTATGTATTTCAGTATATTCGTTGTATGACTGTAATATAATAGTTACATGTTACTAGTCTATGCTTAATGATTATCAATATGGAATGTTTTGTTTATTAGTTATGTTACTAAATGAGATGTTACATTCTCCTTATTTTTATTTGTTATTAATTTTATTAATATTTTTGTTATTTTCATTAGTATCGTAATTTTTGTGAATGAAAATTAATTAAATCTATTATAAATTAATATGATAATAAAATGAAATTTATACTTCTTTTCAAATTAATTAATATTTATAAAAATACTTTAAATTTTTTATTTGAAGAATCCATAATAAATTATAAAAAAATTATAACAATATAAAGAATTTACAGAAGATATTTTTTACTTGAAGAAAATAATTAAAACATACAACATTTTTAATTTCTTTATCGGATTAATCATTACATTGTTTATTTATCTAATATTAGTATTATTATTACTATTTTTTGTCTTCATATATCTCTTCCTTTCCAAATATTCACATAAGAGTGAATTTAATTTAAAGTCACGCAGCGATCAATTATCTTTCCGCAACAAAAGTAGTAACTCTCCAAAGTCAACCAATTATTCAAGTATGACTATTATTTTTAGAGATTAATCAGTTTAAATATGAAAAAGTTTTACAGCATTAACTAACTAGAAAAAGAAATACTAGAAATAATTTTTTTTTATTTTATGGTTAAATAATAATGTAAAACATATATTATTTAAAATTTAAAATATTGATACATAATTTTGATTGTAAAGAATTATTGTAAATTTGTCAAATTAAGCATTTTTAAGTGAACACAATAACCGCCACAACTAAATTTGTCGGGGTCTGGATATTTTCAATCTCCTATTCATAGGTTCCGTGTTTCAGACAGTAAGAGTCTCTTCTTTTTTCTGCTCTCTAACACTCTGTTTGGATCCCAATAAAATATAAACGCTCACTCATTCAGTGCAAAACAAACTTACAACAAAATTTTGGGTTCCCATTTCCCAAATAGTTGTTATCTTGTTCTCAATCTTACATTTATTTTTGTCTAATTGTACATTCAGATGAGTTTGAGTATGAGTTTCTGTGGTAGTTATAGTCTTCAGTTTCCATGTCGCAGAATTACAAGCTGCAATCTTCACAAGGATGGTAATTCTGTCAATTTCTTTTTTTGCTTCATGTTTATCATTAATGGGTATTTTTTTTATTTCTTAAAAATCGCAATTTGCTGATTTTGTTAGTTTTTTTTTTTATCATTTCTGAAGATGTATGAGGAAGGTCATATGAATTTCTTGAAGAAATAATTTGGTGATTTTGCCACTGTTATTGGATGTAGCTCTGTGTATATAATTGTTAAATACACTGAAGAATTGTTTTACTGTTTATACTGGTCCTATGTGGCATGAGTTGATTATGTTTGTGGAGAATACCTTGCTCTATTTAAAATATAAATTATTGGATATGTATGGTTTCATTTTTTGTTGAGATGAAGGTGTGGGGATCTGGAAGGGTACTTCATGTTTTTATCATTGGGATTTAGAACAATGTAGTGCCTAATTTTTATCATGTTTTTGTGTAAAATGTCAAACATGGTATCCTTTCTTTGTTTTTGACATTTTTGTTGTTGTAGGCAGCCATGTTGTTCCCTTCAATACGCATCAAAAGCCTTCGGAGCCTAAAAATATTCTTCAGCCAAAATGGAAGATTAATGGCAATAACTTGACCACATGCATTGGAGTCATGACAGGTGGTATTTGAAAATAGGGTTATTGTGGATTATGGACTGATTATATTAGCTTCTCAGTTATCCCTTGTTTCTTTTGTGAAATTTGTCACAAGATGATGTGTTATCTCATAATTTTTTTCCATCTAATTTAATGATGCTTCTTATATTTGAATAAGGCGTGTTGTTATTTAGTAAAACAGACTTAATTATGCTACACAGGCCTCTTCTACACACTTGTTAATTCTTTTTTCTATTCATGTATTTTCTTTAATTGTTTTTTCCCTCTTTTGGGAACAGGGAACTTGCTAGTGTCAACATTTTTAGCTGGTTATATTTGGAACATGGTTTAGTTGACTTATAAACAATCCTCCTCAAGGATAATTCAAATGTTTAGACGTGAAATAAAATGGTGAAGAATTCCTTTCTTTTGTTTGTATTAAATGAAAATTGCAGGCCTGTAGCTGCTTGCCTGAATTACTGACTCAAATTTTTTGTCAAATTCTTGATCTTTTGTCTATTCTCAAACTTTTCTCTGGAATGTGCTACTGCTACAACATTGATGATTGGGATTGGTTGGTTGTAGTGGTGAATGATTTGTGTTTCCATCTTTTTCAGCGGCACACTTGGTTGCTCCAGTTGCTGCAAAAGCTGTAAGTATAGATAACTATGTTAGTGATTCATTTCAATGTCTATTTGCATAGATAATTTCTGGAGTTATTAATTCTTGTCCCTTTTGATGTGTTTATTTTCTTATTCTATGTAAAGTAAACTCATTCAATGTACATAATGGTCTTGTTAAAATTGATTATTGCGAGTAGAGAATAATAGATGAGGTGATTCTTTTTTCTTCCTTCTATTTGTGTATGGGATATTAAACTTCAGGAGTTAGCTTTTTATGAGCTAATGATAGATAGGAAAGGTTATTCAATGAGGTTATTCTGTGAATGTCACTTTCACAGTTGAAATGACACAAATTGTTCTAAATCGACACAGGAAGTGGCTTCTTCTATTTATGCTTTGGCTGATGGAAGCCTCAGTGACTGGTTTGGAGGCTTTCTATTTTCAGCTGGACAACAGGCTAATGAAGCTGTTCAGGGCCAATTATCATCTCTCAGTTTCACTAGGTCCCTTATAAATTCCCATACATTATTTTCTTTCTATTTTCCCTCCTCAAAATTGGAAACATGTATTAATAGTTTTTGTTTGCTGTTTATTTTTGTTTACAGTTTGGCTGTAATTTATGGGGCAGGGCTTGTAACCAGCCTCTCTCCCTGTACACTTAGTGTCTTACCACTGACCCTTGGTTACATCGGTGAGCATGCTGCTGTTGCCATTTTTAATATTACTGTTTATTTTAGTTGCCTAAGTTTGTTGTGTGGAAATATTTCAGGTGCATTTGGCTCTGGCAAAAGCAGAGCAGAGGTAATAATAACTAGTTCATATGACATTATTTTCCTCTCCTTTTACGACCATGTTTGAGGATTGAAGTTTTTCTGATTACTAATGGTAAATACTAGCAAGGGAGATGATTTTAGGAATTAAATCTATGTTTTCAATCTTTTAGGTTCCTACTAAGATGCATAGAGATCTGACATGACATGTAGCAGAATTTTACAACCAGTGTCTTGCAATTAATTTGAAGCAGGCTTTGTCTGTAAAATGCATGGATCTTTGGTCTCTAATTTTAATTGAAACTGTATATACATTTACATTATTAGTTCAATAGATTCATAATTCAGGAAGTCACGAAGACCCATAGAATTGCATAGATGATTGTTTTCTTATTTCCATCAGTTCTGTTTGAGACTCTCTCATACCCACTTAGACAGAAGTATACTAATAACAATCTCTTCTTCCTGCAGGTAGTTGGAGATTCCATTGCGTTTTCCTTGGGTCTTGCAACCACATTAGCACTGTTGGGTGTAGGAGCTTCATTTGCAGGAAAAGCTTATGGACAAATTGGCCAAGGATTACCCTTGGCTGCTTCTGGTTTGGCAATAATTATGGGTCTCAATCTTCTCGAGGTACTCAAACAGTTTCTTCCTACCTTCACTGTGTTCTAAAGGTTACAAACTTTCAATTTATGAAAATCAGTGTTTATATTTTTTTTTTCTGCTATTTTTATTTCATTTTACCTGCAACAACACCCATAACTGACTCTCAGTCAGCAGAGTTATTTTTCCTTGAATAAAACACTTTATTTATATTTGAATTCACTTTGAGAAAATTTTGCAGATAATTGAATTACGGCTGCCGTCATTCTTTGACAGTTTTGATCCACGTGCAGCAGCTGCCAATTTTCCATCCAGTAAGTTTATGCTCTTGTGCAGACCTTAGTTCTTGTATTATTATCTAAGTGTTTAGGCAGAAAATTTTATGGTGAAGAATTCTACTCTTAGGTGTGCAAGCATACCTGGCTGGGCTTACATTTGCATTAGCTGCCTCACCTTGTAGTACACCTGTTCTGGCAACTCTTCTGGGATATGTTGCTGCATCCAAGGTACATCTTATTAATAACCATTAGGTCTTCATTGTTTATTAGTGGTACATGCTTGCCAAAAGATTTTTGCTCACTAGATTTAGTTCATGAATTAAAAACCTCTGGAGAGGGTTCTAATATGTCAAATTACTTGTTTTAAACCTCTGAATCCAATATAGTCCTGTTTGGATAAATTTCTTTGTAAGCACTTTGAAGAATTGAGATTACAGGTTACCATCAACTTATGAACTGTAATTTTAAAAGGTTTCTCTTCTTACTTTTTCAAAAGTTGCTTGTCACTTTTCATATTTTGTCCTTCTTATGTGGATGAAGAAAATAATGAATTCTTGACAGGATCCTGTGATTGGAGGAAGCTTGCTTTTGACATACACAACTGGTTACGTTTCTCCCTTACTCTTGGCTGCAACTTTTGCTGGAGCGTTACAAGTCAGTACATGTCTTTTTAGGCTATAGAATAATTTAAAAAATCACCCTTTTTAAATGATATCTCGTGGAAAAAACATTTCTGATTCAAATCTCAATTTGCAGAGCTTGCTTTCATTTCGCAAGTTTTCAGCATGGATAAATCCTATAAGGTAATTTTTTTTAACTTTCCAATGAGGGATCACTGTGCATATAAAGGGTACATTCATGTACCCCTCACATTGGAGAGTATCCACCTCCCTTTTGAATTTCAGACTTTGTACGTTTCTTATGAATGCTACAATTTTCTTGTCACACAGCGGAGCAATGTTGTTAGGTGGTGGTGTATATACTTTCTTGGATAGGCTGTTCCCAGCTACAATGGTGATGTAGAAAATCTCTTGGTTCTTGATATGCCATGATTTCTTACTTTAACAGTTACATGTATATATGTCATACAAAGTACTTAATTGAATAGAATCAAATATGAGACTATTGCATATCACAGCCGAATTCTTCCTCTAAGTACAAAATTTATTTGCTGGTCTATCAACGAAGCAAGATTTTGATAATGATAAGCCCCTGTGCCACATTCATTACCAGGACAAAAGATCTAAAAAGAAATATCACTTACAATGTAAGCTGAAAATTATATGATCCAGTCAAACTTGATATTATTTAGCACTTTGACCTAAAATAGTTATAACAAATTAGCATGTTAGTGAGTGGAGCTTAATTGACAAGTGAATACAGCCATCACGGGACTTGAAAAAAATATAATAAATCTTGAACAATTCTCATACTTCCGTTGTGTCCCTCCGTTGAAGTTGGTCATTTAAACACATTGAACTCATCTTACACTTCTTTTATTGTTCAAAAAGGGTTTTGAATAAATAATTACACAACTTCAATATACTTGAATGAAATGAAACAAAATATTCGCCCAAGTAACTATGACTATGTTTTGGACATAGTTCACATGAAAGATGGATTCTTATACACAAGATATAAAAGAGAAACAGAATAAAATAATTAATATCACTAAAGTTTTATTGTGAATACAACTATGGACACAAATGAAGCAATCACCCGATACAAGAAGAAAACTGAACTAGCTCAGCAGGTGTAGAAATGGTTTACAACCCAACGACCCGGGGCAAGGGGGAGAGAAAAAGAAAGTGCACTTTTTCTGTAATTTTATCTAATCTTCTATGGGCAAGCACTGGTAAATCAGTGCTTTGCAAACATTCCTTGTGTTAAAGAGGAGAAATCATAATCGCTCCCTGTCTTTGAAGTGGGCGCTGATGTTGGATATGCTGATGATACCGGAGATACTGCCTGAGGTTTACTTGCTCCAGACGTTGTAGACAAACCATTAACTGGAGCAACTTGCCCCATAGCATAGTAACTGCAAGAAGAGGCTACTTAGTTTACTATGAAAGAGAAATGTAATAAAGAAAAATAGAAAAATCAACAGAAACAAGGATATATGTTTTCCTATGATGACTTCTATGAAGGAGAAGTATTGTATAGATCCTGTACTAATAATGAGCAGAATCGATTACTTAAGTGAATGAAATTTATTTGCAAGGGTTAACAGCATATTTGAAACATAATCTTCAGCCTCCGCGTCAAATACACGTAAATTTGTAAAAAATGTTGAAACAAGAATGCCTCATTGTCATGCGTTCATTATGAGATAACTGACTCAAATTCGAAGTAGCATATGGGATAGTGAAACCAGAAATTGATCGATATGAAAACTCCATAGCTAGTTGGCACCGGCACTTGACTTTGAAAGGAAAAGAATAAGTTTGATCACTAATTTTCTTCTTTTTTTAAATAGCATGCGTTCTTTCCATTTAATTGACTTGACGATGACTGTGGTCACAAGGCATGAAAGTGGCTTGTGAATAATTTTGCTAACAACCTAATGGTAAATTTAATGAGAGGAAGATAATGACACAATTTTGAAAATGAAGTAACCAAATTAAACATTTTATTAATAAAGGGATCAAATAAAATAAAATAAGGAAACATAAGATTAATTTGGCCAAAGGAGAAAATCTTATTAAGAGAAATCAACTTTAATAACTCAAATTAAAAACAAATTCAAATAGTCTTTTGGCAGCACACAGCCTATACACTCTACACATGATTTAGGGAATGACGAGTCCTTCTTGTTGACATCAACATCATCCTAAGATACTCAGAATCTAAAGATTGGGTCACAGTTCAGGCCAAACTCCTAATAAGTTACCCATGCTGAAATTAGATACAGTTTTTAGAAACAAACCAGTGCTGTACCTAGATTGCGGATACTGAACTGAACTCCCTGCTGAATGCGCTGCAGTCAAGTTCATTGTCTACCACGGAAGGAAGAAGAGAGATAAATAAATTGCAGAACAGTTAAGAATAAATCATTAATCAATTAACTTGATGCTTCCATGAATTACTTACTTGCATTAGTTTTTGCAAGTCTTCCTGACTTCCCATGGGCATTATACCCGGGATTGGGTAGCCAGCAGTTGGCCAACTTTGGACAGGAATATTGGATCCAGGTTGTTGTATGCCAGCTGGGTATTTGGAATCCCCACCGGCAGATTTAGCAGCAGCAGCAGCCATTAGAAGAGACTGTTGTTGTTGTAAGCTGGCCAAGTACTTGGGATCCACACCACCAGATTTAGCAGCAGCGGCCATTAGAAGAGTCTGTTGCTGTGCCAGCATGGCTAGCTGCTGTTGATGCATTGCAAATGGAGACACAACATTGCCCTGCAGATGTCCAGTTTGCTGGGTCACAAAATCTTATTTGCATACCAAAACAAAGCAGCACATCTAAGGATAGAGAATCAACATCTAAATTGACTTCTTCTGGTGTCTTGGATAGTAATAAGTCACATTGCGCAAGGAGAAATGCTCAAATAGCAAAAAGAAAGTTTATATTTTAAGAAAGAGTGCTAACCATATATCATGTTAACAAAGAAACTCGGGCTTCAACAAACATATCGAAGCACCTGCACATACCTTCTCAAAGAGGCTCATGATATCATTTTTTACATCTTTTTGTGGGTTTTCTGGAGTTGAACTTGTTGTAACTGAAGGTGTGTCTTTAAATAAATCCTCAATTCCAGAAGTGGACTGAGGTCTACTGTCAACTGATTTTGTGGTATCATTCTTCGGAGCTGGCAATGCCTCTGTAGCAGCTGAAACAATAAGCCACAAAACTAAAAACTAAGACAAACACAACAGATTGAAAAACAAAAAGCTTCAAAAACAATGCTTATAAGCACTTTCATTAGTGCTTCCATGGTGTACTTTTTCAAAAGGATGCCTGTGACATACACTGAAAACCTGCCCAGTTATTATCATCAGCAATAGCTTCAGCTGCACCTGAGCCCTTCTCACTTGGACCATCCATAGATAACATGTCAAAAAGATCCGTAGAAAAGTCAACTTTTGGAGGGGAGTTTTGTGTTGTGTCAGTAGTCTGTTTTGAAGTTTCAATTTGTGGTGGTGGTAGCGCAACAGGTTCTGCTTTATCAACATGTTGAGGTTTTCCCACGGGAGTTACCTGTTCAGAAATTGATCAATGTCACACATCTAAACAAGTATAAATAAACCACGAAACTTTCAACTTTAAAAAGAGAGGAAAAAAATTCCATTCCACAGAAAAGAGAAAGAAAAGACAAGGTCATTTATCTATGTTATCATACAAGTTATTGAATGTATACACTGATATAAATGATTTTATATATTATAGTTGTTAATTAATATTTATCTCACTTATAATGCTTCCCAAACATCCAACACGAACAAAATTTATCTCAATCATAAAACTTCCCTAGAAGGGATCAGCATCTTACTTTTATTATTGCAAAACTTGGACTGAGACCCAATATGAGTGGACTTATCTTTTCAAATAAAGATACGAGGCACGTGAAGAAAGAAATACTATCTGTATTTCCTAGTAAATAATATAATTTATACACATGATGTCACATCTGTTGCGATAAGTTGGCGTTTCAGGCTTGTATGAGACACAATTACCAGTAACATACATGGCAACATTAAGCCTATTTTTACACATATCATGAACACAAAGTTTCGACATTAAGCATCTCAGTTTTGTCTTGTCACAGCATATTTCTTTTTTCAAGAAAAATATATTTGGGCAATTAAGTCTGTTTGGGACCTATTCTGGTGTCTATTTTCAATCTTGTCGTTTTAAAATCTCATTCTCCATATTTGGATTTGAGAGTGGAAAATCGAGAAAACATATTATTTTACATTTTCTTTATCATGGATTTCAGAGTGGAAAATCGACAACAACACCTGACACAGCTGCAACAATACTTGAGAACTTGATTATCGTTAAGAAAACTACATTCAATTTTGGCAATTAAGTCTGTTAGAATAAGTTGTCTGAAATATAATTATTTAAAAGTTGTTGTCTACTTTGTGCTATACCTAGTTCCTAGACATGTCCTTTCCTAATCTCTTATCTTCCCTCTCATAGATTGCATCAGATATCTCCAAAGTTATAGCTATGAGATCCTAGGAGGGGAAAATTCGCTTTCAAATTCATTCTCTACTCTTTTGTATTTTTTTCAAGTTAGTATCAGAACGGAAAGATCCCAGTCTATCTGTCTCCGTCCAGCAAAGAAATGCCATCTTGTCACTGTCTGCAGTCTTCTGCCACCATCCGTTGCCAAAGTTTTGTCTACTGACACTTGGGTCCGGTGCGCCTCAAAGAGAATGACCCAACCCCCAATAGCTACACTTCCAAATTCTGACCACGTGTCATCATGCGCTGCCACCGTCCCAGCTGATCCAGACGAATGTGTTTCATGTGCAGCCTTCCAGTGGTGGGAATCCTTTTGAACCACCATGATTGGACTCAATGGAGTCTTCTAAGCTCATTTCCACCCTTTGTTCTTCGATTCGGTACAATTCTTTGTTTCTGCCACCATCCGTTGCCAAAGTTTTGTCCAGTGACACTTAGGTCCAGTGCGCCTCAAAGAATGACCCAACCCCAATAGCTACACTTCCAAATTCTGACCACATGTCATCATGCGCTGCCACCGTCCCAGCTGACCCAAGCGAATGTGTTTCTTGTGCAGCCTTCCAGTGGTGGGAATCCTTTTGAACCACCATGTTTGGACTCGTTGGAGTCTTCTAAGCTCATTTCCACCCTTTGTTCTTCGTTTTGGTACAATTTGGGGAGATGTCTAGAGTTGCTCATGATTTCTCTCTCGGAATTCTAAGGTTGCCCTCTGTTCTTTTGTTGTTAGATTATTGGACTATGTCCTTGCCTCTAACCTTGTTTCAACATGTCTTCAAGGACTATCTACTCTTTCTATAACTTCCGAGAAATTAAATGAGAAAAACTACCAATTTTGGTCTGCCTCAATTGAACTTTGATTCCTTGGTCAAGGTTTTCATGATCATTTGGAGGAAGATAGTGTAGGGTTCCACTAGATCAAATTCAATAGTGGAAGAAAATTGAGCACTCTCGGGGTCATTCAAAACCTGTATATCCTTCTGAAAAAGGCTCAAAATATTTGTGCAAACAATATTCTACACCTCTATGATTTTGCTAATTGATTGGCTTTTCTCAAGCAATCCGATAACTATATAATGTCTTTTATTGCTAAAACTCAATCAACGGTTGAGGAATTCAAGACGCTTTTGGAAGTGGACTCGATAGATAGATGAGATAAAAAAGATGTTGGATAAGTTTTATATGGTTACGATCATCCGTGTAATAAATCCATATATTGATCATGATAAAGTTTTAACTAGTCAAGAAGTTTCATCAATGGAAAACTTGACAAAACATCTGCTTCGTGTTCCAACTCTTAAGAGTGGAAATGTTCAAGAATTTGCTGAGTTTTTTGCCATTATTTCTACTTGTAGAAAAGGTGGTCGTGGCACTAGAGGATCAATGCATATATTGTAAAAGAATAGCTCACACCCAAGAGAATTGTTACTCTTTACATGGCTTTCCTAACAATGCAGCCAATATTTCCAACTTTGAAGTTTTTGAGCCAAAGTTCTATGATGAAGAATATTAGGAATATTTGAGATTTGAAATCCAATAGCTTAGCACAATCATTTACACCTCCCAGTTCAACAAGTTGCATTTCACAATCTATGAAGAGTCAAAATGCATGGATAATTGACTTAAGTGCATTTGATCATATTTTTGGTAATATTTGTTTGTTCACTCCTCTCTACTTTCCTAGAATACCTCATTTCATAACCCTAACCAACAAATTTATTTAGTGTAGTTTCCCAAGGAATTCGTCAATTTTTCCTTTCTCCTTCACTAGACTTAAAATCCTTTTTTTTTCCTACTTGTTAGTCTCATTTCTTGAAGTCAATTAACTAAATCATTGAATTGTTCAGTAACCTTTGATATCAACTCTTTTGTCATATAAGAGTGTGGTATGGGTCAGATGATTGATAAAGGACATGAATCTAAAGGTCTATACTAGCTTGGTACTAGCTCATTTGCATCTTGTCTTGCGTCCTAATCTCTTAAACTACTCTATATAAACCCAGTATTTCTCATTAATAGAATGCCTTCTTTTTCACTTGGTAATAATGTTCCCTAATACATTTAATTTTCAAAGGGACTCCTTTTTCATATGTCTCCACGTGTTTTCGGTTGTGTATGTTTTGTCCATGAATGTCCCATAGTAACAAATGGTGCCTCCACAAGTTGACATCCAATCCAACCTAGTAGTAAGATCCGCCAAAAGCAACAAAAATATTCCTTGGTGAATAGCAACGAAAACTTGAACTACGCATGTACATTCTTTTAAAAAAATGTAAAGTCAACATACATAAAAATCGATGCTATTGAGACTACACCTCCCAACTTGTCAAGCATACTACGAAGAATGGCATGGATAAATAGGAATTATCATTCCAACAAATATAAGGCGGGGTGGGCATCCGATCTCTTCAACTTTAGATAAACTCTCCGCTAGAGTTACCAAATGTGTCTCATTAAGCTATTCTAGACTTCAAACAAGAAATCGATGTTACTCTCCTAAACCCAAGAAATACTATATGTACCAATTTCACCTTTTTTGAACAAACTCCAATTTCTCCCCTTCTACATAGGTACTAATTTTGTCCATGTCCTACATGTTCCCTTAGTTGAGTCTTTCGTTCCTTTTGCTCCGAACACCCAAAATACCATAAAGAGTCCTCCCAATCCATTGTCACCCCTCTTATTGCCTATCAACCTAGAAACCAAACAATTAGTCCAGTGCCCTAAAGTGAGTCCTCTTCGATAAGTCCTTCTCAATCATAAATTAATACCATGACTCCTGATCAAGATGACTCAAGTTGGTCCGTTGAAATTCACGAAGGCACTCTCACTCTACTGGAAATCCCCATCCTAGCCACAATTTTCTTAGCTACCATAAGTTGTCTCCTTCCTATTTCTACCTTATTTCTTTTGTCTCTTCTATTACTATTCTTAAAAATGTGACAGAAGATCATCCTAAATGGTGACAAGCCATGATTATTGAAATTCAAGCTCTTGAAGAAAACAAAACACAAGGGCTAGTTCCTCTTCCTTCTGAGAATAAGACAAATGGCTCTCGTTGGGCTATAACATTAGGGTTAGACCTAATGGTAAAGTTGATCATCTCAAAAATTAATTGGTGACTAAAGGCTATACTCATATCTATAGGCTTGACAATAATGCTACTTTTTCTCCAGTGGCTACAGTCATTTGTCATTGGCCCCTTCATCAATTGGATATTAAAAATGTTTTTCTACATGGTGATCTAGAAGACTTGGTCTACATGGAAAAACCTCTTGGGTTTGTTGTTTGGGGGGAGTCTGCATGGTTTGTGTCACTCTTTCTATGGTCTCAAGCAATCTCGGTGTGCTTGTTTTGGAATGTTCAGCCACATTATTCAATCCATTAGGCTGAAACACAGTGAGACAAATCATTTTATTTTCTATTGTCACACCTCCCCTAGAAAATGTGTACTCCATAGTATATGTTGACAATACAATCATTACAACGCATGATGTTGCTAGAATATCTAAGTTAAAGGAACGCCTATGCAATCATTTTCAGAGAAAAGATATTGGAAGTTCCAAATATTTTTTGGGCATATCAAATTTGTAATCACTCAAAGGAAACATTCTCTTAACATCCCAAAAGAGACAAGTCTGATTGATTGTTAATCAGTGAATTGTCCTGTCGATCCAAATCAAATATTAATGGTAGAACATGAAGATGCTTTCTCTAATCCAAAAAGATACAGAACATGGGTTGAAGAACTCATTTATCTTACCATTACTAGACCAGATATATCATTTGCAATTAGTGTTGTGAATCAATTCATGCATAATCCTTGTACTGATTATCAGAATGCTATCATTTGTATTTTAAGGTATCTCAAAAAAGCTACAAGATAAGGGCTACTTTATGAAAATAATGGGAACACCCAAATCTATGGATATTGTAATACTAATTGGATTGGCTCTCCTATGGACAAATGCTCTACTACAAGATATTGCATTTTCTTTGAAGGGAATGCTATCTCTTAGGACAATGGCATCCCTCACTTGTGAGCTTATATGGGTGAAAATATTTGTGCGATTCAACCAATGAAGATGTATTGTGATAACCAAGTTCCTCTGCACCTTGCTTCCAATCCAATATTTCATGAAAGAACTGAACACAAAAATTGACGGTCATTTTATTCAAGAAAAGTTATTGACCAAAGAAATATATATTAAGTTTGTCGCATCAAATGATCAACTTTCCAACGTATTAAAAAAGTCCTTGAGAGGACCTCGGATTGAATTTATGTGTTTCAAGATTGGCACATACAATTTGTATACTCCAAGTTGAGGAGGAGTGTTAGAATAAGTTGTCTAAATAGAATTACTTGAAAAGTTGTTTTGTAGTACCTAGTTCTGAGATATGTCTTTTCCTATTCTCTTATTCCCTATCATACATTGTATCTAATATCTCCAAGTTATTGTAAATATGAGATCCTAAGAGGGGAATTCACTCTCTCAAATTCATTCTCTGTATTTTTCCTAAGTCCAATAAAATTTGAAAAATGCCATGATGGGTTTTTTTATTCATTTTTGTTACCATAATTAGAGGAGCATTACCAAACCACCAATCCGATCATTGTTCATTCAATATCACCTATTTGGGCCTTTTTTTTTCCTTAAAAATAAGGAGAAATCCTAAATTTAAACTTGACAGCTTATTTCTTATAGCTCCATGCATCCCCTTTTTAAATAGTTTTATTGCTAAAAGTACTAGTTTCTCATGAGTCAAAACTCTGATGGCAGAGCAAACACTACAACCACAATGCCACATATAATTCACCACATGAATATGAGAAATATTGTTGAATATCTGATATAGTGCCACTACAAGGCTATAACATGGAATTTTTCAACCCCTCTGCCATAGGCAATTTGTGACGTCATAGGCTCACTGTGGTGGTGTGTATAGCAGAATTTTGGCATATTCTGCCATCCACCACTGGTAACCTTGCAGGGGGAGAGAGAGAACGCTTACCAGTTCAGGCCCTTTGGGAGGAGCAGGAACACAAATTCTTGTACCAGGAATAGCATTTGAAGGTTTGATTTTCTTCCTATCCTCAAAAGTATTCTCAGACACAGCTGCATAACTATGGCCAACCCTTTCCACGGGCCTTTTCTCTTCTCGAAAACTAGAAGGTGATTTTGGTTTCTCATTCCTTGCAACCCATCTCTTCTCTTCATACCTTCAATTATATGCAATGATTTAAAGCAAGAATCATCTTCACCACGTGCACATAAAAAGCATACACTTCTAACTATTTAAAGATTGAAAAGGAAAATAATTCAGTCTGGTTAAAATGTTCATAAACTAACATACTTTGCACGAATGAAATTTTCAATTCCAACTCTATCATAATTTGGGGGTAATTCTGCTTCCCAGTAACTGTTTGCCTTCTCATTTCCCATATCTATATAGGGCCAAAAAAGGAAAATCAAATATAATGAGAAGACTATATAACTAATGCATACATACTAACAGAACTCGAAATAACCACAAGGTCATGACAGTTTAGATTCCCTTACGTTGAATGAATGCAACCTGCTCTGGAAGCCAAGTGTCCAAAGTTGCTGAGCGAACCTGCAGTCAAGCTATCAATTAAGCATATAAATAAATAAGAATTTCGCAACCAAATTGAAATTTAGAACCAGCCTTTATTTAACACAATTATTTAGAGACTTATGGTAACAACCGAGATGCAAATTACCAGCTAAACAAGGCATCTATCCTTCTACTACTACTACTCATTAAGAATCCTTGTTGCCAGTATTTAGCAAACAAGCAAGTGAAATGAGCTTGAAAACAATACACCGTCCCTCAAAATAAATAATATAGTCTAGACTATTAAATTATCATTTCATAATTGAATTCACAAAGATTTTATTTCCACACAAGATGACTATAATACATAATTTCCCCCTCATGATTTGGCTTCCGATAGATCAAATATAAACCATTTTAAGAAACAACATTACAAGAAATCGACAGATTCAATCACTTTTACAAACCGAGGAACATAACGTTACCTTTGATATGTGTACCCCAAGACTTCTGTGTATTCCAGAACACTGCATGCATATAAAAATGCCAAGATTGACACTAGCCCATCTTGGGCCCCTGCAAATAAAATTTTAATAGAAATTTGTGAACACGAATAAAGAAAGAAAAATCTCAGGAAATTCATACACAAAGAAAATCCAATTTTCACAGACAGATTAGCATCAGTATATTCTTCTATGCCTATTGACATCAGGATGTGAGATAAAGATTCGATCATTTATAAGCCAGATACATACTTAGCTTTGCAGTCAGCACATTCCTTATTCTCTGGTAGTTTAAGAAGTCCTTCTAATATCTGCACAGTCAATTCAAAGTACACATGAAATATACAATCAAAGGATAAAAGGGAAAGGGTGAAAGAAAGTGTATATAAGTTTCAATGAATTAAACAATCCAATGTTCATATTTAAAAAATAAGGATTTCAAATATATATAACAAAAGTATATATGTAAATTGATGGACATCATAATGAAGAAAATTAACCAACCATCCAAAAACGAAGTATTGGCCTTTTCAGCTCATACATATATACATATACACACATACATACATACATATATATATATATATATATATATATATATATATATATATATATGTGAGTGGGAGTGTGTGTATATATAATAATAATAAATTATTTATTTATTTCTGTCAAATCAAATAAAATCCCCACAAAACTTTTCCTTATGACCGCAACCACCTCAATGAATCAACTGCTATGCAATTATAAGCTCACAAACACCCAAATACTCGTGATCATCGAGGAAAAATCAATAAAACGAGAAACAACAAAAGAAAAAAAATAAAGTTTGATCATTTCTCCAGATCAACGACAGAGATTTTGAGCTACTACAGCCTTCCAACCGACAATGCTTCCAATGGCTCCATAACATTTCACTAATAAACATATTCAAAAAGAAAACAGACAATTAAGCATGAAGTACATGAGGATTAGAGAGATGGATCCAAAGTACTAAGTGTATTAAGTTATCGGCCTAAATTCATTAATTTAATCTCGAAAAGGATTAACATGATAACTCACAGATCAAATTATACTATAACCATCAGTCCATCACCACCAACAGTCGATCCATTTCTACATAACTTTTAACCATTAATCCATTACCACCGATCATCGATCCATTTCTACACATCACATCTAAATTTCTTTTCCTTTTACTTCAAAAATACGCAACAAATATACGTCATACATTATGCAATCACACAACCTCGCGACTCCGAACTTTGATTTCTCAATAAGTGAATCGGACAGCAATTGAAACGAATCCAGCAGTTCAGAATTCTCATTATCATCATTCCATCGTTGAATCAAAGTTTACGAAATTCGGAAATGGCGCATTTACGTATTGATAATATTCAGAGGAAAATCGTGGAGAACTGGATAGAAAATAGGGGAAAACCTTCTTGTGTTTGGCGTTGAGCTCTTTGGAAACGTTGGCCTTCTCGTTCATGATTCGAATGAAAAGGTTGGGCGTCGGCGAGAGAGAAAGGCGAAGAAGATCGAAGGGCAAATTGGTCTTTCAATGCGCTTTCTCTCTCCTCTCTCTCTAGTTTGTGATCTCTGTTAGGAAGAGAAGAATAAGAAGAGGAGGAATGAAGGAGAAATTGATATTGCACTTACTTTGACTTTTAATATATGCGGATTTTGCCATATTTTCTCCCTTCGCTCTTATTTTGGCTTTTCGCGGATACCTCTTTTTTGCGCGTCAATTAAGTTAAAGTTTTATATCAACTTTTAAAAGTAAGCCAAATCAAATTCGAGGAAAATGCTTGCTATAATACTATTTTTTAAAAGAATAAATCATAATACTTGATATTAGTTTAAAGATTTATTTTGGTACTTATTTGTAAACATTTATTTTTAATTCATTTTTTAAAATTTTATCAATTTTCTCTTAAAACAACAATTAATTAGTTTTAAGATTGGGACATCCTTTACTGTAAGATTTATTGTCCACTAATTCTTTTTTTTCAAAATGAAGCACAATATTTATTAGAGGGTCACTTAGAATAGGTGGTGAAGACGGAATCCATGTTCAGGAATGTATACATATAACAATTTTTTTGTGAAAATAGAGAAAAATCAACAATTAATCTACTTTAAGATTATGACATTTTTATCGATTTGTTGTCCACTAAAATCCTTTTGCAAAATGGTGAAGTAGGTTGATCATAGTATCGTCTTAGAACGGATGGTGGAGATAAAATCTATGATCATGAATGCACATGATTCATTCATATAAATCATTTATTTGCTCGTTATGGAGGTTGACCGTCCAAAGACGTATGTAGAATTGATACTCTTCTCTAATTCACTGATTGAACGCAAGTAGTGTTCTTCTTTGAAGCTTTGGTTGGCTTAAAATTTTTTGTAGTGTTTTGGGAATGTATAACATGGTCTTTCTCTTTCTTTCTCTTCTTAGACTACTTTATATAAGCATTGAACAGAGTAGTCGTTGTGGCATTGTTTGTGGTCGTTGAACAACTTCAACTTTTTTTGAATGTTTTCCTTTTGTCTAAAGAGCTTTCTAATTGGATGTGTCTAATGTATTCCATGCAATAATAAATGTTTTTTTTCTTTCATAGGCCACATTCAAATAACTAGATGTACTTATCTTCTTCTTGGACAATGTGGATTTTCTTAATTTGTCTAGATTGTAGTGTCATATGAAGTATAGAGTTCTTCTAGAGTTTATAATTATTGAGTTCAAGCATTGTCAAAGAAAAGTAGCTTTTGTTGTTTATGCAAAAAATCTTATGATGTGACTTGTCTTTTAATTAATGGATCAATTTGGTAGATGAAACTACTAGATGTTTCATACAACATAAAGTAAGCATTTATGTTTCATTTTGTATGAGGTTAACTCAATTGTATACCCTTATTGTTTGAGCACATTTGTGCCATGGAAAATGTAAAACAAGACCGCATAATGTTATATTGTCTACCAACAAAACATTTGCATCTTACATGATTTGTTATTGAGATTAACCATCATCTTTCGATGAAGCATTATCATGTTTATATACTTAGTTTTTTTTAGATGAAGCATCTAAAAACATTTATGTTTCACACAACAAAGAGTAAGCATTTATGTTTTCATTTTGTATGAGGTTAACTCAATTGTATGCCCTTATCTTTTGAGTACATTTGTGCCATGAAAAATGTAAAACAAGACCGCATAATGTTGTATCGTCTACCAAACAAAACATTGCATCTTACATGATTTGTTGTTGAGATTAACCATCTTCTTTAAGATGAAGCATTATCATGTTGTTATACATAGTTGTTTTTATGGCTTAACCAAAATCATATGGTATTGAACTTTTCTCTAACAAACATACACCCCATTACTATCCTTCGTTAGCCTTTTGTAGAATGACACAAGACACTAATGAGAGTGACACCTTAGAACAAAGAATGCATATGAAATTCATGACAATCAACAAATAGGATTCACTTGCACATTAAATGAGGATTTATACTCTATTACTCTCCACTGTCAACCTTTTACATAATAATACAAGACATTGATCAAAGTGTCACCTCAAAATAGACATTGAAGAGGAAATCAATGACAATGAATATGGAAGATTCACTTGCAAATTGAACAAGCACCTATTCACAATGGACGGTGTAAGTGAAATACATGACAACTAAAGCACATGATTCACTCACATACTCAATAAGGACACATGTCATTATTATCCATTGTCAACTTTTTGCAAAATGACACAAGACATTGATCAGAGGTTCTCCTCAGAATGAACGATGCATTTTAAATCCATGACAAACAAGGACATGCGTGCCATTATTGTCCATTGTTGGCCTTTTATAACTGATCCACCAAAGTAATAAGAGAGCCATTTCAGAAAAGACGTAGATGAAATCCATGACAATCATTGCATAGGATTCACTTGAACACTAAACAAGGACTTGTGCCCCGTTATTATCTAATGTCATCCTTTTGCATATCGACATCACACATTGATCACATCACCATAGTAAAAGATAAGAAATTTAAATAAATAATTAATTAACTAATTAATAAATGTGAATAATGTGAGACTTTATGGTAACTAATGCTAGTTTACATGACGTGAAAAAGTATTCTGCCAATTTTCTAGGTTTTTCGTGTTTCTGGAATTTTTCCAGAAACCGTCTAACGGCAATGAAGGCCTGTCAGGCGATATATGATGTTTGAACTTAGTTTCTGGGTTCTGCCCAGAAATCGCCTGGTGGCAATGAAGGTCTGCTAGACGATACGAACTAGATTGGTTCGTTTCTACGTCTTTATGGTTTTGTTTGAACATGCACTTTTGGTTTTGGATAGTTTTATGCATGATGAATGAACCTTTGTTAAATTTTGCATGTTTAAGTGCCTTTAAATTGATCAAAGTATGTGCCAAAATGTTGTTTTTCGTATTTTTCGCGAAGCAGGAGCCGCCAGGCACTAATTTTGTACTACCAAGCGCCAAGTTCCTGGCTTCTAGGCGTTGTGTGTTGGGCGCCGCCAATTTTTCTAGTCTACACAATTTTCGTAAAATTGTGTTTCTCGATTTGTTAACCGTTCAATTTAGATGAAATTTTGACAAGTGATCCATAACATGTTGTTCTTTATTTTGAATGGTGGAGATTTGAATTGGAGTTTTTTAATCAGAGATATAGGTTACTCATGATTGTTGGTTTGAAAGTCTTTAAAATGCATGAATAATCTCTTGACAATTTCAAGTAACTACTAATGTGGCATGAGTTGGGAGCATGATTGGGTTATATTGTAAGTCTTTATGAATTTTAATGTTCCTTTGGGTTAGTCACATGTTGAGAATTGGTTTATTGGTGAATGCATGTGTATTAATACAAATTAAATTGGTGCATAGAATCATGTACTTAATTTGTTAGAATGTTGCTGCTTTATATTTGATTTGAGCATGCATTATTCATAAGTTGGAATTGAATGCTAGCATGGATTTAAATGATGGAGTATATATATGAATATGTAGGGATTGATGCATATGATATGTGGGGATACAATTTTTGAGTCATGTTGATTGATATGAATGCAAATTGGCATGCTTAATTGGTAAAGTAAAATATGTAAGATAATTACGTGGCGCCACTAGAATGGCAGTTGCCACTAGAATTACGTGGCGCCTGGTAGAAAGGGTTGTCCCGCCAGGCAGAAGTAGATTGGCAGAGGCACTTGAAGGCGCGTGGCGCTTGGCGACGTTAGGAGACCACCAAGCGGTTTGGAACCAAACAGTGTCAGGCGACACGTGGATGCGCCAGGTGCTTTCAGGTGCAGAGTTGGATCGCGTGGAGGATTTTACACAACTTTGGATGGAGGTCTTGATGCGATGCTTTGTTGGGGCCTAGTTACGTGGCCACTCGAGGTTGTATCATGGTGGTTTTAGAAGACCAATGGAGTGTGCGAGATCGTGGCTCCGACGAGTTTGGTAGTTTTGGGGACAAATACAGATTGTGATTCGTATTGGGGAACTCCACTTGGTGTTGCGGATTGTGGCCGCAAAGAGTTTATTCTTGTGTGTGGACTATAAGCGGTGGTCTGTAGTCGGAGGGACGAATAGACACTCATGGTAGCAAAAATCGATCAATGCAATCATCAAAGGGTGTAGAATCAAGAGGTGTCCAAAGGAAGTGTTGAAGACTAGGTTGTTAGACTTGGGAGTATTATAAGTGTTTGGAATATTGAATGGTAATTTATTATATTGTGTAGTGAACTTTTATTTTGTTAAGATCACCCTATCTGCTTGTGTTTGGTGATGATCGTGTAATGCATTACACGGGAGCAGATGATGTTGCAGATGGTGCTAGTGAAACATAGAGCCAAAGATGGGTTAGCTTGGGATAATTATTTTGTGGCATTTAATGATTTTTGGTCTTATGTATTGGAGAATAGTGTTTTATTGGTTTTTGAATTGTAATATTGGTAGTGGAACTTGAATTTTATATCTAGACGAGTTAATAAAGGTTTTAAATTTTTCCGTATTTTGGGAAAGGACATTATATTAAATGAGGATTTATTTATATTTCTATTTTATTTCATTTTAATTAGTAATATCTGACCGGGATGTTACAACCACCTCACAATGTACGATCTAGGTTAATCTACTTGATTTAGAGTATAAGATTGAACACATCACAAATGAGGCATTGTTCCCAAATTATCTATATATAATCATAGTGTTGAAGTTTTACATATTGTAGGTGACAAAAGAAAAATTCACACACCTTTATTTTAGTTCAGTGTCATTGCCTAATTTATTTTTTGAAGCTCTACATTTAAAAATTGTCTAATTGTTAGACATAGTTAGTATCCTAAGCAAAGTATTGAGTCATCATACTATTGTTTAATGTTGAATCCAAACCCTCTAATACTTTGATGCTACTTGAGAGTATTCAAACTTTGAATCAAACTCTGCTTAGATGCAAAGCACACTAATTTGTGTTTGATGTAATATGTAGAAAAAGAGGTATATTCTAATCCTAATTATTATTTTCCATTAACTTCAAACTCATATAGTTCAACATTTGATGAGAAGATGAAAATGATTTTTTTACGAAGATCTTCTAACGTGTTGTAACTCAATCTCTAACCAATATTTCAAACTAAAAAAAAAAGTTAAAAGTTTTACTTTATGAAAATGAAAAGTTATAGACAAAGTATTTGTTGACATACGTAGCCTGGATGGTGTGTTACTTGAAGATTTGATGAAGCTTTGATGAAGGTACTTGAAGCCATTTCCTTTGAACCATGCTTACATTGATGAAGATATGGAGATTTGATGTTATTTGTGTTGATCAAGCCTTATATGCATGCCCTCTATTTGGATCAATTATGGGGAAAACAAGCTTGTAGACCATTTAGCATAAATTAGATGTATAGGGTCTTTGTTATGTCTTTTAATCTATTGAAATATTTTTCAACAGGTTAAATGGTGTCTTTTAATCTGTTGAATGGATTTTTAACAAGTTAAAAGGTTAGTTGCAGTAATCTTAATTGGGACTTATTCAATCAGTTGATTTATTTTGTAACCTGTTGAATTTCGTAACAGTTTGACTATAAGAGTTGTATTTTTCAAAAGAGAGGTGGTAAGACTATTCTTTAGCGCAAAATCATTTTGGAAATTGTGGAATTCTCTCTTTTGTGATCATACAAATTTCAACTGGTGAAGATTGATCTTGGATCAATTCTTGGAGCATTTTTCTTGGTGTTTGAAGCTTGGAGAAGGTGGTTGTGGTAGGTAGGGTTGTGCTACCACTGAGGTTTGATCTTTCTCAAGTTTTATGTGTGTGCCCGATGGTTTTCCAGGTCTGCAAGAGGTGTCTTGCTGTGCTGGTTTGTTTCTTGTGTAATTCAGGAGTCTTTTGTGTTTGTTTTGCATATTTTAAAAGTGTAAGGGTGTAAACTTTGTAAATATTTTGAAATAGTGCAAAGTCAGGCTCAGGTTTCTTTGACAAACTGGATATAGCTCAGTTTGAGTGAACCGGTATAAAAATCGTGTGCATTGCTCTCTTCTCTAACTCTTCTCTCTTGCATTCCAATTTAAAGAATAAAGAATTGTGATATAAACCATCTTTTTGACATTCTTGTGAGATCTGGTATTATCTGCAGCGTTGATCATGTTTGTATAACTCATTAGAACCTATCTACATTTTTCTCAGTATTTTAGTTGACCATTTTTGTGAATCAATTGATTGATTATATCAGTATTGCATCTGTTTAATAAAATCAATTGCCTAACTCTGTTTTTGATCGATTAAAAGTGTATAGTCCATAAGTGTTTGCATCCTTACTTGTTGGTTGGGTTGATTCAATTAAAGACAGTTTTAAGCCTTTAAAAGTCATCCTATTTTTTAAACTAGCCAATTCACCCTGCTCCCCCTTCTTGGCATTTCAACCATTTCAAAACTTACATTATCAACTAGTGAAAAGATACATGTCCTATAATAGAATCAAAGTTAAACATTGTAATGGAAAACTAAACTCGTGCAAGATAGTTTTCGACAATTTCCGTTGAACAACTAACAAACCAAAAAATGTAGAAGGGATCAAAGATGAAGAACTCTAATCTACCTTGATTGACACCATAATTAATAAAAATTTATAAGTAAAGAAATATTGCCACGTTGAATGAGAAACTCAAAAAAATGGCCCAAAAGGTCTGATGAAGAACTAATATAGAATTCTTGCTTCAAGAAAATGATTTGGGTGCTATTTGTGAAAAGTTTTAAAAGGAAAATAAAAACACAATACAAAAGTACATTCTTATGGTTTTCTCTACTTTCACAATTAGTATTAAAGCCCATCCTCTAATAAGATGTTGGTATAACATATTAAAAGTATTCTTGAGAAGTTTTCATAATAGAACAATAGATCATTTAACTTAAATAATTGATCAGAACATGGAAATATGTGAGAACTAAGTGTTTCTAAAAAGGTAAACAAAATTGATTAATTATTTCCATAGTCGATTAAATTAGCTTTAAATATTTAATAAGGAGTATATTTAATCAATTAAAATGAGTAATAATTGATTATTTTAGAGAGATGTGGGAAGGATTTTCAAAATCCAGTTAGAATAATTAACTAAAAGCTTAAAATAATTGATTAAATGCTTTAATACTTGTTTCAAATCAACATTTTGTAAATTCTATAAATAAAGACTCATTCTCAATCTTTGAAACAACTTTGGTAATCATTTGAGCAAATTAACTTCACATTTACAAAGTTGTTTCATACTTTCAAAAAGAGCTTTCAAGATTTACAAAAAATCACTCAAAAGGTTGTGTTGAACAAGATACTTGTGTTGTACTTTTACTATGTTTGAATTTGGTAAACTCTTTTCAATTTGTATTATTGGAGTGTTTCTAGTTTCATTCTTGTTTTTTTTTTTTTGTTTATTGGTGTGTTTCCAATGGTTGGTTGTTGTCTATTGGCATTGCATAAATCTTCTTATGTGATAAAAAAGTGGGCAAGGCTAATATCCTCTTAAAGTGGTTCAAGAGTGGATAAGACATATATCATCTTTAATAGCTATAGTTGATTAAAGGATAATATCATCTTGGTTGTGGTATCCTTTTAAGTGAGTCAAGAGTTGTTTGTATTTGGTGTTTGCCATTGTTGTCTTGCATTGTACATACATTTTCGGATAGTGGAACCAATTTTCTAAGGTTGAAATATTGAAACTACATGTAAGATGTATGGATTTGGACCAGTACAAATCCTTTTGTGTTTTCCTACTCTTGCTTTATCTTCTTTGACTCGATAACTATCAATCTTTTATAATAATTATCAATCTTGATTATCAAATTTAATTGCATTATGTTTTACAAATTGAAAGTGTTTTAAAAAAAACTTAAAGAAAGAGAATCTTTTAATAAAAGTTTTAAAACCAATTCAACCTCCTATTGGTTTAACAATGTCATCCTTATTTTTCTAACAATTTCAATTTTAGCTTGAGTTCCAAGAGATATTTGAATGAGGCTTGAATTTGGGCACGAATCTATTAACGACAAATTGTGAAGACATTATTTATGACACTGACTTAAGCTTTAAAATATTCTTCGAGTTTATGTCAATTTGAAGTCTTGGTTTGTACTTATCGTCTCATTGGTCTTCATTTATTTATCATACGAAGTGAAACTTGAAATGGTGTTTTATTCTTTATTAGATGAAACATACACACATGTGATCTTATCAGCATCTACACTTTGTTGTATTTAAACACTTAATCAAAACATCAAGTTGATGGACTTTTTCTCTAACAATTTTTCCCTTTAAGTTCTTTTAAAAATATTTTTTTATTTGAAAAATTGGATTTAGTTAGATTAAGAATCGAGATTGATAAATGATTGGAAAACAACATAAAGAGAAGATAAAAAGATTTCATAAGAAGATTTATATTAGTTCATATCAAATGATTTTATATCTAATCTTAACTATTTAACCATAGAATAATTGATTCCATTATCTTTAAGAAGTTTGTTTAAAGCATTCACTCAACAATTACAAACGTAAGACAATAAGCAACAAATAATCAACTCTTGAACACACTCAAAAGGATATAAGCCTAATCAACGCTTGATTAACAAAGAGGGCATCAAAACAAATAAACTCTTGACCACACAAAAGGACATGCGCTAACACACACCAACAAGACAAACTTCAAAGAAATAATTAATCAAACTATCACAAAAGAAGCAAACCACAAAGTTCTTTCATAGTACAACACAACCTTGGATATTAAATTTCTAAAGCACACTTTAAAAGTATGAAAGTTTCTTATAATATCTCAAAATTGTTCAGTTTTGTTATTGCATTTGTTATACATGATTTAGATAAAGGATCTATTTATAGAGTTTATAAAATATTGATTTAAATAAAGTGTATACGCTTTTAATCATTATTTTAAGGTATTACAACAAAGATTTTTGGAGAGATGTATAGATACAAATAAGGTATTACAACAAAGATAAGTGCATTGGATAAAAAAGATGAGTAACATGGATGGATTGATTTTGGTTTTTGGATTGATGACCAATGGCAATGGTTTATACCTTGGAGAAGAAATTGGTTTGAGTGGGAGAAACCTATGGTGGTTGAGTTGTCTGAACAATTATAAAGAATAAACCTACATAGAACAAGAGACGACGAATGGTATTAGAGGGATGATGAAACTCAAAAATACACAGTAAAATCAGTCTATAGGAAACTAACTTCTCAAAATAATGTTCAGGAAGGGTTCAAATATAAAGAGTTGTGGAAGACCAAAACATTGTCATTAGCTCAATTTTTGGCATGGAGAGTGCTTACTAATAAAATGGCCGCAAGAAACAATTTGAATCACAAAATACAATTGGGAAGTAGTATCTACATTCTGTGCGACAATGTTGATGAGACTGTTAACCATCTATTTTTTACCTATAAGGTGTTAACACACATATGACTGGATTGTGAAAATTGGATAGGGAATCAAAGTAATGCAAAAATACATTTTGAACTACTTGAGTATAGTAGTAAATGTAATAAAGTGTGGCAATATGCATGGATGGTTATAGTATGGAGCATTTGGAACCATAGAAAGTTTTCACGTTAGCACAAATGAGAGCATGGGCATGGATCATAGATAAATATTCAAAAGTCACTTTCTCTTACTCAGACCGATGCTTATGTCCACTTAATTATTTAATCTTAATGTAAAACTAAATTTGAGTCAGTGAAAATGTTGATATGATTGCTCCACTTGGCTAACTAACTTCTAAGGGTTGGTAGAAAATACACGACGCCTATTTCCTATTCTTGTGAATGCTTTTATGCAAGTAGGTGGGTAGAAGTGTCATCATGCTTAGCTTGCATTATCAGTGGAACTTGGGAGAAGATAATCTACTCCATTAAGTCATTATTATGTTGTACATTTAGGATTTTAATATAGCTAGTTATTGAATCATTCCCAGATATTGGATATATCAAGTTATGATCACTTATGTGTAGATGAATTTTGAGTATAAACCTAAAAATTGGATTGATAGAATTTCTGGGTTGAGAATATAGGGTTGTTTATGGTTTTAGTAAAGTTCATGGAAAGAGGTAGCCATGAAGTAGGTTTTTAATTATCTTTTTCAATTTGTTCTGTGTAACTTTTTGTACAAGGGTTTTGTTGTCCATGTTAATTCATATTTGTATTATTGATAAAATAAAAACAAAAAAACAAGTCTATACGATTTCAATGTTATTCTTTAAAAATATTAAAAACACTTAAATTTATTCTCAAGTTTAATCGATTAACTAAATTGTTAATCGATTATTCTATTCTAAAACTTAATCAATTAACAAAGCCATAAATTTTTTTCCATACTTTAAACCTTATAAAAACAATTTTTTTCCATTGATTTTTAGGTGTGGTCATGGATTGGATTTTTAATGATCCAATCCACATCCATTTTAGATCCAAATAATTGGATCAGATATTCGATCCAAATCCATTTTTTTAGTAAAACTAGTTTGGATTTTCTTAAAATTCATATCCAAATATTTGGATCAAGATTTAATTCTAGTCTAAATATTTGGATCAAGTTCAAAATTAAGAATCCAATTTTATAAAAGAAATTTAAATTGAATTTCTAAAACTTGTGTCCGTAAGGCCGACGCGATACAATTTGGCTAAAGTTGTTAATTTCGCCAAACCCATAGGTTTAGGGCCAAAAAGCCCCATCCAGGTCTAGTTTGTCTGACTTGTCGTGTCGGCCCAACACGGTCAAGTCGTCGTGATGACCTAACCTTACACGGTAGGGTCGTCATGCCCATTTGGCCCGTTAGGGTCATCGAGCCTACCTGGTCCATACGGGTCGTCTGACACGACCTATTCGAGTCATCGGATTGACTCAGCTTGTCTGGGTCGCCAAGCCGACTTAGCCTGTCCAGGTTGTCGAGCCCGCTCGACTCATTAGGCATGTCAGGCCTGCCCAGTCCATACAGGTTGTTAGGCACGACCTGTCCAAGTCGTCGGGCCGACCCACTCCATTCGGATCTTCGGGCTCGCCTGGCCCGTTTAGGCCATTGGGCTCGTCTGGCCCGTTCAGGCCATCGAGCCCATTCGACTTTTTTGGGTTGTCGAGCCTGACAACTTGTTCGGTTCGTCGAGCCCGTCTAGCCTGTTCGTGTCTTTGGGTCCACCCAACCCACTTAGGTTGTCGAGCCCAATTACTCGTCCAAATCGTCGGGTCCGCCTTTCCCATTCTGTTCGTCAGGCCCGCCCGACACTTCAGGGTCGTCGAGCTTGCCTGGTCCGTACAAGTTGTCGAGCAAGGCATGTCCAAGTCTGAATTTAGCCTAGTCCGTCTCAACTTTTAGTCTAACCCAACTAAAAATTTTAATTGAAAATTTAGATTGAATTTTTTGGATTATCCATATTTGAAAATCTTAATTTAGAAAATAGATATTCAATCCATAAAATATATAAAATGTAGATTAGATTGAAATCCATATCCATTTAAATGGATTGAATTTTTAATAAAATAAATTTAAAATTGATTGGATCAGAACAAAAGTGGATTAGATCAAGAAAATTAGATTTTATGTCCATCCCTATTAATTTTAGTAAAGGTTGTATTCTTAATTATAAATCTTAGGTGAAAGACTAACAACATTCAATGAAAGCTAAAATTCTCAAAAACATCTTTAGCATCTTCATCTTCAAATATCATCATCGAAACATCTTCTCTAGAGGTTTGATTCTTCTTTTCAACCTCAACCGGGGTTTATAATAGAAGGTGGCAAATAACAATTTGTACATATTAAGTTCTTATATGAGAGGTATCTTTAATTATGTGAATTGGTCATGTTGTTGCCTTTGAATGATTCAATTACATACGTGTGTTGTGCCCTTTCAATAATTCAATTACACCGATTTATACTTCAATGAGAAAATGTGGGATGAGATGCATGCTTATTATAAATGGCATGAAAACTGGAATCGAGCTTGTTTTCTAGTAAATTCATCGTCCATGTTCAAAATTCAGATACCATATTTTGAACTACTATAATAAATCGTGTTATCTTTATAATTATTTTCTACAACACGCTACTGAATAAAAAAAAGTTTGTTATTCAATAAAAAAAATACTACTAAAAGAAATTCTTTTAACATTTTTCTTTTCCTCCTCAATATTGATCTAAAGAATAAAGTCGTAGCTTTAGTTTTACTCCACTTTCCTGCATTTATAAAAAATAAAAAATTATTCATTTCAATTTTCTTTGTTTTACTCATTTAATCAGCAATATAGTGGATCTAACTCTCAAGTGAGGGTGGAGCTAATTGATTGGAATTTGATAGAATTTTCCTTGTACAATAGAATCACTGCCACATTTGACCAAACCATTGCCATTATTTCATTTTGAAAATAATCAACATGAGTAATTCTCCTCACTTTAAAATTTTAATTAGTCAAAAAGCATGTTGTGAACTAATTTAAAAAATACAAAACTTACCTTACATTACATCTCTCCTATAAAAAAGTGGGCTAAAGTAGTCATTCGGTCTATTAATTTTCCGAATAAGTGCGAGAGGAAATAACATTAACATATTTGGCTATATTAAAAAGTACAGAAAAAAAAAGTAGAAAAAATATAAGTTAACCATTATCCGACACATAACAAATAATTCTCAAGGGTCCAAACATCTAAATGGAAAAACTTGAAAGTATGGTGGAGGCTAGTTTTGAAATTATTTGAAGAATTGCACTTACATCTCTCATGCCGAATAATATTTACAGTTATTTTAATTTTTATATAGAGAATCACCTTAAACGAGAATCACTTTTTCTTTAATTTTATTTTTAAATTACTTGTACTCTAATTTATAACAATATGTAAAAGTAATTTTTTCTTTTGTGTCCACATTTCATTTTTTTAGTTTTATCCTTAATTCTTATTTTAAAAATTAATTCTTTTATAAATAGTTTACATTTAACTGTTATTCTAAAAACTTCTTTTGTCTTTAACAATTATTTTAAAAATATTTTTTATGTGTTTTTCAATTTTACTTATTATTTTAAAAATTAATTATTTTATAAATAATTTATCTTTAATTATTATTTTAAAAACATTTTTTTGCTTTTGTACTATACTAGGCGAATAGAGCCGACTTCACTATCCATCCGGCCCAAACCACTAACATATAATAACACAAAATAGGGATATTGGTTAAACATACAATACAATGCATACATAGCGGTTATAGCCGCGCACTTCAAACACCACAGGAGTATTGGCCGCCCACTTCAAACACCACAGGAATATTGGCCGCCCACTTCAAACTTAGATAATGAGCCAAACTTCTAAACATCAACTCACAAACTTGGTCTTTGGGCTTAGAGCCAAGCCCATACATCCCAAACAGTGGACCAACACAATAAAAAAATGCTCAACCCATAATTCTATAAATATATGTGGACCCCAACAATCAAGGGTACGCAATTCATTAATCCACTAATATGTGATTTTTTTTCATTCACTAACAATTATTTTCTCTTCTTTTCTTCATTTATTCCACTTTATTCTTAATAAATATAAATTTACTTTATATATTAATTTAATAATATTACAATATCATTACCTACTAATATAATATCATATATATTTAAAAAATGATACAGGTGTGATATCCATTTCTATTATATCATGATATAATATCATATATCATACACCAATTTTTAATAAAGTAATACCCATTTCTATTATATTTGTTATTTTTTTCCTGCCTATTGATTTTGTTAGTTTGATCATATTATATATATATATATATATATATATATATATATATATATATATATATATATATATATATTTTTTAAATAATCCCTTATTTTGGAATTGTAATATTTTAAAATACTTTAAGAAAAATTACCTGTGTTTAGATGATGTGAGATTTTAAGAAAATGTATGTATTTGTGTTCTTTAAGAAAGTGATATTTTCAAAATGTTGATGCTTATATTAGTGATGGTTATTTTGCTAAAGTAGAGTGTTACAACTAATATTTTTTTAACAAATTTTCTTATAAAGTGTAATTTATGTTTAATCTTAAAAAATAATTGAAGATATTTACATTAAGAAAGAACACATCTCACGATAAATATTCGAAATGAAAATAAATAGTTATGAATAATATGGATGACAAAATAAATTTCACAAAATTTGATAAAATAAACTTTAATAACTCCTTAAAAAGTAAATTTAGCTAATTTAATATTATAAAACCAATTTTTAAAAGTGTAATATACACTCACTAAACTAATAATACAATTTAGTCATTTATATTAGAGTTAAGATATCAACATCTATTTTTAAGATTTACCTTATATAATATATTATCTGAATTTCCCTACATGGAAACCTTTTATTAGATGTCCTATACATGTAACTTTCATAATTGTAAGTCTTATATGATATGATATTTTGGAAGGTTAGTTGAATATACTATACAAAGTAACTATGGTGGTGGATATATCTTGAAAAAGCTTTGGTGTGAAGGCAAAGCAAAAAATGGTGGCAAAACCTTATTTTATGAGTAAAATGCATTGTGCTCAATGATGAAATGCAAAATACCAAATAAATGATGGGAATAAATATTAGTCAACAAATTTTGAAATGACAGTGGGTGTACCAAAGTCATAGGAGCCATGTGACTTCCACAGATAGTTGGACCTACTTTACCCATTTTGAACCCTTTGTTTTCATATGGATAATGTCCTTATAAAAGATAACAATATTATTATATTCACTTTTGTTGGTTAATTCATCTTAATCATTTGACTTTCTTGATTGTTTACCCTTTGTGATAGGGAAATCAATTGCTTAATCATCCACCACTCTAACTAAATTATTTAATCATACCAAACAAAAGATGTTGAAAGCTTTTTTTTTTCTTTTTCTAAAATTTAGTTAAGTAATCATCTAGAATAAAAGTAAGATAGAAGTAGTTAATATCCCAATTCAAAGTCTAATTCTTTTGACATTATTTAAATTTGTTTTCTGGTGAAATTATTTATTAATTATATTTTATTTATGCTCCTACTGAGATAAATTAATCCAAGACAAAAGCTTCATAAAGGATAAACATTATATATATATATATATATATATATATATATATATATATATTATGAACTTTGTACTAAAATAGATTTCTTGCACTAAAACCTATTTTAGTACAATAATTTTGAAAATGAAATATTTTACTCTTTACTTTTTGAAAACTTTTCTTTCACTGCAAATTAAATTTACAAAATTGAATTAATATAAATTAAATTTATAAACTCTATTGCAAATATACTTTTTTTGAAAATCAAGGTTACCGAGATCTGCCAACTGCGAAATATCACCGAGTTCGTTATCCTCACGCTATTATTGTTTTATGAACTTTAACTAGTTTAAACTAAGAAAAATATATTTAAAAAATAAAAAAATAATTATAATTAGAGTTTAATTCTCAATGAATATAGTGTATTTTTCTTTACATTGTCAACTAATTACGAGTAATCAACAAATTATAAACCATGTTTAAATTATAAAGGTATGTAATAGAATAATTTATGGTTAGACGATAATATGAAAGGCACAGTTGCCACATATTTTTCTCTTATAATTATTGATTCAAACTTAAACAACTAAAACTATAATTAATTTTAAAATTTATTTAATTATATCTGATTTTTATGTATTTTTAACCTTTTAATACCTCTCAGGCAAACCAATTTTATAGTTTATTTTGCTGTGGCAGCCTCTTTGAAAAACAACACATCTTGCTCCAAAACGGTGCGGTTTGAAGGGACCGTAGTTCTTCTGTCTTTCTCCGCGTAAGTTCTTCGTCACTTTCATGCTAGGGTTCCAATTCCTCTTCACTGTAATTTTTGTCTTCGTTCTTTCCGTTCTAATTCTTAATACTTTGAAAGTAGAAAGTAGAAGAGAAAAAGAAAATTCAGGGGCCATTCTCCCAACTCTGAGAAAGGAAATAAATAAATTGAGGATTACTTTTGATTAACTTAGTGTGTATTTAGGCGATTCATTGTGTATTGTCCATTTAGAAAAAAAATTGAAACCTTCTGCACTGATTGAACTATAATATAATATATTGTATAGAATTTGATTTTATTTATTCGTGCATACTCTATACTCCATTGGACAAGTTTGTACTGTAATAATCTTTTACGCAACTGTTGAAATCTACTTGAAAATTTGCTTACCTCTCTGTTGTCCATTTGACGATGTTGGAAACTTCCACTCTCTATCTTTTGATATTTTGTGGGTTTTATGATTCCTTATGGTGGTGATTTCATTTAAAATGACTAAAAGAAGGACGCTGTTTTATATCAAATAAATTTTCTTAATACCTGTGATGATCAATGCAAAGGGAGACACTTCAAAACAACAACTGTGGATGCATGTTTAAGTTAAACACTTCACCATAACTGAATAGTGTCAGCTCTACTTTACATTTTTCATTTAATTCTGCTTTTAAACGTCAAAACCATTTTAAATGGGATTGCTACAGTGATTCCATATGTTCACAATTTCTCATACTCATGTTTAAAACATTGATCATCTCTGGATTTATTTTTACTCATGTATTATATAATGGTTGTGGTATATATTTTGATATTTTAAAATGTGGTACCTCCATGTGTCTTTTAATGCGTGAAGTTGTTTTCAAGCTTTGTAGGTCAATAGTCTAGAAATGTTCGTTGGTTATATATGAATACTATAAATACTCAAGTTGTTTCTTACCTTGTTGATAGTAATTTGCTAAAGACTAGAGGCTTATCTCAAGCTTTTAGTTTTTGAGGATAATTGGCATCACGAGGTTGCAATGAAACTGAAGCATTTAGGAAAACATATATGGTTAATGTGTGTAACCTCAGTGACTGGTTGGAGTATTAGATTTTTCACCGGTGTGGAGTTTATCATGTTTTTATGATACGTTGTTATTGATGAGGTTATCTATGTCCATTTTGGAATCTTTCTACTCTTTGATTTTTTGGTGTAGTTGTGCTGTCTGAGCATTTCTCTTGTTGATGTTTGCTCAGCTGAGTTAAAAAGTGGATTCCTTTGATCATTTGAAGGGTAGCAATACCCTTGATCAAATGATGGAGAGTGGACCTATTGATCAGCCTAAACCACAACAACAAATGTGGTGTGAGAAAAAACAGGCTGCTGTCCATGAAGAAATCAAGAGAATGAACCAACTTCCTGCTAATAGTACATATGGCATGCATCGTCTTAAGGTTCTTAATAAAATTCTGCAACTCATGTCAGTTCAGGTAAACCATTCTTTGTTTGTCATCAGCCTTAGGTTTTTGTCTTACTTTTAGTTTCATAAGCATGTATTTGAATTTTGGTCATAACAAGTGACTAATCCTATTACTCTTTATGCTGTTATTTTAGAGAACCGTATCACAGGAGCAGGAGTTGGAGTTGCTTTTTGCGGGCCTTTCTCTGTAAGAGTTATCATTGATGACGGTAAGTTCCGGGGTAATCTATAGTAGACTTATAACTATTTTGCAAAGTTCTTTGTGCTTGTGCATAGTTTTTATTTACTAACAGTGCATATGAAATTTAAATGCATGTTCTTTTCGCTTAGCAAAGAAGATATTTTGACAATTATCTATTACTTACACAACCATTTTACCACTATTTGTAGTAATAAAATATTAAATTATGATATTTAATTAAAATATAAATTAAATTATTAAATAAGAATAGTTGTAGAATAGTGATATTAAAATATATGGTTGTCAACATAACATAGCTCTTTGGCTTTATATATTTATATATTTGCAGTTTTTTTTTGTGTGTGTTTTTTGTTTTTAAATTACATTAATGTAATTTGGGTGCTTTTTATGTTTTTAAAACCAACTGATCCTGGTGTCTTTCATTTCTCATTCAGCCCCTCATAATTGTGGATCTGCACCTTGAAGGTCAAAGGGTAAAGAACAAGGCTTGTGGCTGTCTTTAAGCAACAATCTTACTCTTCTTTAGCTATTGTGTTTGATATAATAATAATATACATCATGTTGCATGTAAAAACAGCCTCCATCCCCTGTTTTTAGTGGTTCATTCATGCCATGAATGATGATCTTTCTTTCAAAATCTGGGCATGGATCATCTAAGTCCGTTGTTGATAAATTATGTAATTCATGCTATGGATTATGATCTTTCTTTCATAATCTGGTCATATGGTTCGTCTAAGTCCGTTGTTGATAAATTCTGTAATGGCTCTTGAAATGACCTGAAAAAGAAAATGCTGAACCTAAGTGCAAAGTATATTGTCAATGTTGTTTGAGTTTGTTGAATTGTTAGAACAAAATTGTGGGGTGATGTTGGTATTATTTTTTTTTTTTTTTTGTTGTTTAATGAAGACAAACGCGTCAAATTTGTTTTAGTTTTTTTACATGGCTACTGGTGATTAAATAATGACAAGCTCATTTTCTTTTATAAAATATTTTCTTTACTTTTGAAAGTAATAAACTCCTTTATAATGTTAATTGCAAATAAAATTATCATTTTGATTGAATTTTCATTTGTTTGTGAGCTCTTATTTGAAACAGCATAAACCATGGTACTTGAATTGCACGATTCATATCGTGAATCAGAGTATACTTACTATCATGGCATAAACTATTTCAATGATTGATTTAAAAATTAGAAGGACCTGCCTCTAATGCCTTTTTTGTTTTGGTGAGGTTTAAGTAAAAAGAACCTGTAATAAGGAAAAGTAAGAAGAAAGTGATTAAAACTTGTAGAAAATAATGCCAAATTTATTCTATATATTATTTTATTTCCACTAATTGTTGTAGGTACCTAGGGATGGCAACGGGATGCGTTTCGCTATCTCATATCTATTCTCGTAAAAAAGATTCATCCCCATATCCAAATTCAACGGATATCAAACTTTTATCCCATCTCCACCGGATAACGAGTATAATCTCATATCCATACCCATTTTCTTACTATTTCAATATTAATTTTAATTAATTTTATAAAATAATGAAAAATTATGGTAAAGGAAACATAATAGTGCTAAATATTCAATATTAAAAGGATGGTTATTTCTTCGATATCAAATACTTTAAAATAAATTATAATTGTTTACATTTTAGATTATAATACCAAATAAAATTTCATGAAAACCAAAATAATTATTAAATTTTCAAATATTAATGAAACATAGTTGATAA